>Ga0208373_1000069_pt1 | contig 186821 bp, 192 predicted proteins | sample RifOxyC2_FD_184036 | JGI IMG/M metagenome (GOLD analysis project Ga0208373, IMG submission 184036) | Soil microbial communities from Rifle, Colorado - Rifle Oxygen_injection C2 (SPAdes) | ecosystem: Environmental > Terrestrial > Deep subsurface > Rock core/Sediment | place: Rifle, Colorado...
TACGAAAAGAATTATACAGTTTAAAAGACGTATGCTTATTAATTGAAGATGAAGCACATCGATGTGTGAAAAATTATGATTATAATTACATCGCAAAAAGATATATCACACAAGCAGATAATCCGAGAATAATGGGACTTACAGCTTCACCGGGGAATGAAGCAAGTAAAATAAAAGAAATCTGCAAAAATTTGTCCATTGAAGAAGTAGAACTAAGAACAAGAGATAGCCCGGATGTTAAAAAATATCTTCAAGAACTGGAGTTTGAAAAAATAATGGTTGAATTTCCAATAGAATTTCAGGAAATGAAACATGTTTTATTAAAGTTATATGATAGATATGTTGAAGAATTAAGATATAGAAAAGTTCTTTTTGGACCCGCAAATAAAATAACACTAATCAAACTTCAACAAACAATAATGGGAACATTAGCAAGGGGAAATCATCATAATTATAATTATCTTCTTGGAGCAAGTGCTTGTGCTCAGGCGATAAAACTTCAACACGCCCTGGAGCTTTTAGAAACACAAACATTAGAAAGTTTTAACAAATATCTCAAAACATTATTTAATCAGGCAGCAAAAAAACAAAGTAAAGGAGTAGTTAAGTTAGTTGCAAATCCGGAATTTAATTTTATATTTATGCAATCAAATGAATTACTTGCAAAAAAACAAGAACACCCAAAATTAAAAGAATTAGAAGAAATAATTAAAAAAGAAAATCAAAAAAGAATTATTATTTTTACTCAATTCAGAGATACGGCGACAATAATATCTGAAAAACTTAACAAAATAGAAGGAATAAAATCAAAGATTTTTGTAGGACAAGCTAAAAAAGAAGGCACAGGTTTATCACAAAAAGATCAGAAAAAAATCATAGAAGATTTTTCAGCAGGAGAAATAAATGTATTAGTAGCAACATCAATTGCAGAAGAGGGATTAGATATCCCTGAAGTCAATGCCGTAATTTTTTATGAACCCATACCATCGGCAATACGAGCAATCCAAAGAGCAGGCAGAACAGCAAGATTAAAGAAAGGAAAATTAATAATGCTAATTACAAAAGGAACAAGAGACGAATCTTTTTATTATGTTTCAAAAGCCAGAGAAAAACAAATGCATTCAGCAATAGAAACAGTCAAACAAGGACTCACAAATAATATAAAAGAAGAAGTCCAAAAAACATTATAAAAAATTTTGGGGATGTGGGAATTCAAATTAATGGTGGATTTATTAAATCTTACACAAACTTTTTTATAAAATTAAAAATTCAAAAAACCATTTAAAAAAATCTATTTACTTTTTAATAATCCATGAGCAATACTTTCTTTATAACCTGCTGAAGAAATTTTAATAAAATCAACCTTGCCCCTCAATTCTAAGATAGTTTTTGCACCAATATAAGTCATTCCCGAAGCAAGACCACCAAGAAACTTTTTTATAATCGGTTCAATTTTACCTTTATGAAGAACCCTTGTTTTTTCTCCTTCAATATGAACTATTTCATCTTCACAACGACCATCAAGTTTTAATCTTTTAAGTGTCGCATCATAACTTGCCATCCCCCTATAATCCTTAAACTCTTTTCCATTGATATTAATTAATTCACAAGGTGTTTCTGTTGTACCAGCTAAAATATGCCCTACCATAACACAGTCTGCACCGGCACCAATAGCTTTTGTAACATTTCCTGGAATTGTAATCCCCCCATCTGCACAAAGAGGAATTTTCCCTTGCGTTTCTTCATAAACATCAATTATAGCCGTAATTTGAGGTACACCCACTCCAGTCATCATTCTAGTTGTACACATCGAACCCGGACCAATTCCAACTTTAATTGCATCGGCACCTTTTGTTAAAAAATAGTGAGCAGCATCTTTTGTCGCAATATTACCAACCATAACATCAATAAAAGGATAATGTTCTTTAATCCAATCCAATGCTTTACCGACATATTTTGAATGACCATGAGCAACATCTAAGACTAAAATATTTACTCCTGCATCAACTAATAGTGGAACTCTTTCTTCTAAATCTTTAACACCAATTGCAGAAGCACATATCAAACCTTCTTCTTTTACTTTTATAACTTCCTTTACTTGATCATTAATAGACATGAATCTATGCAAAACACCAAGACCACCAAGCTTGCCGATTGCAATAGCCATACGACTTTCACAGATAGTATCCATGTTCGAAGCAATAAAAGGTATGCTTATCTCATAATTTCTTGTAACTTTTGTTTTAAAATCAACATCTTTTCTTGACTTAACCTTATTGTATTTTGGAACAATCAAAACATCATCAAAAGAATAACCCCCGCCAATAACCCTTGCCATAACTAAAAAAATAAAAAAGAGTATAAAAATATATTTATGAAAGAAAGATAAGGTTTTAATTAAAATATATATTTAATCATAATAATTCTTTATAAGCCAGATAAATAAAAACTATTATGGTGAAAATAACAATTGCAGGATTGCCTGGTTCTGGAAAAACTTCCCTTTTGCATAAATTATCCTATCATTATAAAGTTAAACCAATTTCAATAGGAGACATGAGAGGGGAATTTGCAAAAATACACTATGGAGAAAATATTGACCAATTAAATCAAAGAAGACAAAAAGATCCAAGCGTGGACACAAATTTTGATGAATATCAAAAAAATTATATGCACAACACAAAATCATATATTATAGAAGGAAGAATTTCATATCTTTTTGCTCCTGAGAATGCAATAAGCTTATTTTTAACTGCAGATGCATTGACCAGAGCACAAAGAATTTTTAAAAGACAAAGATTAGATGAACAGCATTGCAATACACTGCAAGAAGTGGTTCAAATGTTAAACACAAGAATGCAAAGCGACAAAGAATCATATCAAAAATTATACAACACAAATTGCTATGATGCATCAAATTTCGATATTATAATTGACACAACAAGAACCGATGAAGAACACGTTTTTAATGAAACAATATTAAGAATGAATAAGCATAAAAAATTACTTCAGCAATTAAAAAAATAATCCTAAATTAAATAAATGACAGAATTTCACGATATTTTCTCAAGAAAAAAAGAAATAATAAAAAAAGAGAAACCGATTGAAACAAAAGAAATAATAAAAATAGATTATAGAGAACAAAACAGTTTTGTCCCAACAAATTTAAAAAAGTTAGGTTATGAAATTGAATTCTTAGAATTAAAAGTTGCGGATTATATTGTTAAAGATGTCGCAATTGAAAGAAAAACAGTTTCAGATTTTTTATCTTCAATGATCAATAAAAGATTAGCCCACCAATTAGAAGAATTACAACAGTATCAAAATAAACTTTTAATTATTGAAGGAATCGAAGAACAGGAACTTTATAACGACGATAATTTAAAAGGAATAAATGCAAATGCAGTTAGAGGATTCTTATTATCAATTTTATTAAAACACAATGTGCCAATAATTTTTTCAAAAAATCAAAAAGATACAGCAAAATTTATCGACATCCTCGCAAAACGGCAATCAAAAGAAGTTTCATTAAATGTAAAAAAAAGAACATTAAAACCAAATGAACAATCACAATTTATTATAGAAAGCTTTCCGGGAATTGGGCCAAAGACCGCAAAAAAACTTTTAATAAAATTCAGAACAATAAGAAAAATAATAAATGCACCGCATAATGAATTAAAAAAAATAATGGGAAAACAAGCAACAATAATTAAATCAATTATAGACCAGCAATATATTATCCATAAAGAACAAAATTAAAATAAATTAACTTTCATAGAATTTAGATTAATAAGACAATCCTCTTTATAATCAGACAATGCTTCTAATGTACCATTTAAAATAATTGGTGAATCATATTTATTTTTAGCTAAAACTTTCGGAGTCTCAGGAAGAATTGGATCATTATCACGAAAAGCCAAAGGTTCATCACAATATGCAACAATTCCTTTAAGAGATAACCCTTCAATAACTCTTTGGGTCAAATCTAAATCAGTTTTATTGCTGATAATTCTAAATAAACTACTCCTACCCATAATATTTTTTCTAAAATCCAATGCTTCAGAGGCTTTCGCCGAAATTTGTTTTAGACTAACAGAAGAATAAAAAGAAAAATCCTCTTCAGGATAAACTAAAAATAAATACCTTAAATCAACATTATATATCCCTCTTTTGGGTTTACCTTTAACAATAAATGATTTTAAACCATGAAGATATAACATTTGCTTAAAAGGATGAAAATCTAAATCACCTTTAAATGTTTTTTCAGGAATTATCCCAACAGCTCTTGTATTCCTTAAACCAAGATTATTTTTAAAACCATATCCGATTATTTCATCAACAGCATATTTAGCATAATCAAAGGATTTTTTCATTAAAATATATTTAATAAAATTAAATTTATAAAACTATCTTTTATAAAAATTTAAATAGATTCAGCTAAAATCTTCGCACATAATTGAAGAGTAATTTTATTAATATCTTTTTTAGAATTAATTCCAACTAAATCTAAAGCAAACAAATTTTTCATTTTATTAATCCTTTGAATTAAATAAATAAATTCCCTGCTACTAAAACCACCAACTTCCGGAAAAAAAGTTCCCGGAGCATAAGCAGGATCAATTGAATTAAGATTAATTGAAACATAAACTATTTTTCCGCTTGTAAATTCCATTATTGAATCACAAATATCTTCCATATTATCAATAAAAGAATTCATTCTAATAAACTTAATATTATTTTTTTTCAAAAATTCAAGTTCTTCAAAATCAAGATTTCTAACTCCGACTAAAAGAATATTTCTTTTTGGAAAACCGTCCTCGATTAATTTTTTCAGCCATGTATGATTAAAAGAATTTTTGCATTCAGCATGTGAATTAAAAATTACTAAACAGGGTTTATTCCCGGAATTTTGAACAAAATCAAAAAAAATTCTGGTTAAAGAATAATTAATAGAATTTTCTTCATTAATAAAAAAAGCCTTTGAATTTTTCCTAAAAATTTCAAAAATAAAATTATAAAGAGTTTCGTTTAATTCATTAAAATTCTTTTCAAGAATAAAACTCTCAATGTCTAAGCTATTAAAATCAATTAATTTTCCATCTTCGTTTAACTTAATATTTTTTAAAAATTCAAAAATAATATTAAAAGTATCGTCAGTATCATTTTTTTTAGAAAAGTTTACAATTTTCATCTTAAAACATAATTAAATTTTTGGAACTAAAGCAAAGAAACTATAATTATCAAGGACACTTTTTGCAAGTTCTTTAACATCCTTTAACTTAACAGAGGTGATATGATTTTCATAATCATAAAATGAAAATGCATCTCCATGAATTTCACTCACTAAAAGATTAACCATTTGATCCTGTGAATCTTCCATAGAAATTTGATAATTGCCAATTAATTGATTTTTAACCTGACTTAATTCCTCTTCAGTCAATTTATTGCTCACTTTTTTAAATTCATCCAAAATTAATCCTTTTATTTTTTCAACATTCTCTTTATTTGTCCCAACATAAATGAAACTATAAGCAAAATCTTTGCTAATATCAGCTTCACCTTTTACTGCATAAGCCAAATTCCTTTTAGCCCTTATTTCCTGAAATAATCTTGAAGACATTCCCCCGGCCATTAAAGTAGTTAAAACCTGTGCAGCATAATTTTTTTCATCATTAACCAAAGGAGAATGATATGCAAAAACTAAATTTGCCTGATCAATACCTTCTCTTTCTTCAATTTTAAAATCTTTTTTTAACTGAACATCAATTTTTGGAATAATACCTTTTTCTTTTCCAAAACTTTTTTGTGCAAATTTAACAATTTCATCAAAATCCGCATCACCGACAACAGCCAAAACTAAATTATTAGGTCGATATATCTCATTAAATTTTTTAACGATTTTTTTTCGATTAATAGAATTCATAGTCTCATAAGTTCCTGCAAGATTCATCCCTAAAGACCCTTCATATAAAACATCTTTTAAACCATCAAAAACATGTAAACGAGGATTATCTTTATGCATTTTAATTTCTTCAAAAATAACTTCACGTTCTTTTTCTAATTCGACTTCATCAAATAAAGGATTTTTAATCATATCGCTTAAAACATCTAAAGCAATTTTCAAATGACGACTTGGCATCTTGCACCAATAAGCAGTAACCTCTTCACCAGTAAAACCATTTAATTCTCCGCCATTTTTTTCGATTTCTTCAGAAATCTTTTTCAAGTCTCTTGTAGGAGTTCCTTTGTATAACATATGCTCGATGAAATGTGCAATTCCTTTTTCTTCAATAGATTCATTAATCCCGCCAAATTTAACTGCAATCGCCACACTAACAACTGGAAGATTCCTTTTTTCAAAAAGAATAACCATGCCATTATCTAACACCTTTTTATAAAAATTTTCTTTCATATTTTAATTTCTAAACAAAAATTTGGTAAATTTTTAAAAAAATTAGAATATATAAATATATAGCTAAAAAATCAAAATAAAATAAAATATGCTAAAGCACTGCATGCAATAATAACCAAAATAATCATCCAAATCCACCATTTTTTCCAAACAGGAGACATACCCTCAACAGGCATCTCAGAAGCAGGCTGTTTTGGTATAGGATTAATATTTGAATTCATTAATGAATTATTTTGCATATTTTGTTTTTGTCCCATTATTTTCACCTCTTTTAATTAATAAGTAAAATAAATTAAGAATTATAAATATTTACTTTTTGCAAAAAATTACATAACGCTCACTTCCAATCTCTTCATCATCTAAAATTTTAAAATTATCTTTAATAAAATTAATAATCCAATTTCTTTTAACATTAAATTTCTTTTTTGCAATCAAACTTTTTGTCGCAAAACTAACAACAACCTTATCAGCCAAAGGAACAATTTCATTTAATAATTCTTTTGAATAATCTCTTTTTAACATTTCCAAAGAATCCAATGTTTTAAACAGGAAAATAATTTTATCTCCTTTTTCTTTTTTAATAATTTCAACAATTTTTTCTTTTTCAAACAAACTTTCATGAATAACTTTTGCAGGATAATTATTTTTAGCAAAATAATGATTTTGCAAGTCAACTAGTTGACCAACAGCCTCAACACCAACATATTTTATCTTTGGATTTATTTTTTTAAATAAATCATAACTAAATCCATTTATCCCGCAACCTAAATCAAGGATAGTTATTTTTTTTCCGCTTCCTTTCAAAATCTTTTCATAAACTTCAGAATAAAAATCTAATCGTTCTTTTGTTGATAAATGCTTTCTTAAAAACCATTCTGGACTTTTCTCTTTAACATTTAACAATTTGTCTGAAACAAAAGCAGTATACATTTTCCTTAATAAATCCCGAGTTAACTTAATCTTTTCTTCTTCAACATATTGATCTTTATCAAAACTCTCAAAGACTAATTCTACATCCTTAATGGGTAAATCAGAAAATTCTTTTTTTTGCATAATTTTTTCAATAATTTCAGATTTCATTTTTTACTAATCCAAGAACAATCCTTAATATAAAATCTTAACTTTTCAGGCAAATCCTCATGCACTCCGATTCTAAAACTTTCAACAATCTCAAATTTATTCTTTTTGGAATCCTCAACCCAAATTAATTCAGAATTCAAAATATTTAATTTATGAAATTCTTTTTTAATATTCAACGCTTTTGTAAGTAAACCAGGACCTTTTGTATTTACATCAAAATTTTCAGGTTCAAGTGCTCTCAATAAAACCGCAGCAGCATCACCTTTTTTTCCTGTGACGAAATTAATTAACCAACTATTATGAACACCATAAACTAAAATTGTCCCTGCATCCATCTCCATTGTATCTTTCAAATCACCATTTTGCCTTGCCCGAGAGGCAGGATCATTTTTATCATAATATGCCTCAGTCTCCACAATCTTCGCCCGTAATTCCTTGCCATCCATAACCCTTACTAAAGTTTTCCCTAATAAATTCTTAGCAACAATACTTGGATCTTCATTAAAAAAGTTTTTTTTAAGTTTCATTAAATTTTTAAGTAAAGTTACTTTAAAAGATTTAACATAAAATTAAAATGATAACAAGAATAAACAGATATAATACCCTTCAATGTTTCGAGGGAATTATAAAAAAGCATACAAACAATCAAGATTTTAACAGCTTAAAGGCAAACCATGTAATGGTGCAGGGGAGTGTGGGAATTAAAATTCAAATAAAGAAAAACAGGGGAATCGTTAAAATCTGGTATGCTTTTATCAAAATAAATTTTAAAAGTTACAAGTGTGGGCTTGAGTTAAAAGATGCCACCCTTCAATGTTTTGAGGAAGGGATTCTAAGGGAAAAGATTTTTTGTGGTATCTCGAAAGGCTCCGAAAGTTTACACTTGCATAATATTCTGAAAGCAAATTTTAAAAGTTGCAAGTGTGGGCTTGAGTTAGAAGATACCACCCTTCAATGTTTTGAGGAAGGGATCCTAAGGGAAACTAGGGAGTTGCCCATTTTTTGTGGTATCCCACGAAGGCTCAAAAAGGATGCCACCCTTCAATGTTTTGAGGAAGGGATCCTAAGGGAAACCAGGGGGTTGCCCTAGATGCCAATCAATGTAAACGACCCAGAATATGTAAAAGCAGAGAAAGATTATTTTGAAGCAAACACTCTCGAGGAAAGACTCATTGCTTTAAGAAAAATGATTTCACATGCACCCAAACATAAGGGAGGTGAGAATCTAAGACAGCAATTAACAACACGAAGAAAAAAATTAGAAGAACAAATTAATAAAATCAAAAAAGCAGGAAAATCATCCAAAATAGGAATACGAAAAGGAGATATGCAAGCGATAATCATTGGCTTTACAAATGTCGGAAAATCAAGCTTGCTTTCAATTCTCACAAATACAAAACCATTAATCGCAAGCTATCCATTTACAACAAAAGAATCAATAATTGGAATGATGGACTATCTTGAAATGCAAATTCAATTAGTGGAAAATCCTGCACTTGAATCAGAATATTATGATAAAAGTTTAGTTAATACCACAGACACAATTTTAATTTTAGTAGATAACATCGAACAAATTAAACAAATACAGGAAAAACTAGGAAAATCCAATGCAAAACAAATAATTATTTTTAACAAAATAGATAAATTAAGTGAACAGGAACACAGAAAAATTTCAGCAACACTTCAATCAAAAAAATATAACTTTATTTTAATTTCAACAAAAACAAAACAGAATATTGAAGAATTAAAAGAAAAAATATTTAAAAGTTTTGACAGCATAAGAATTTTTACAAAAGAACCAGGAAAAGAAAAATCACCTAAACCGGTAATTATTAAACCAAATTCTACTGTTGGAGATATTGCAGAAAAAATATTAAAAGGATTTTCAAAAAAGATAAAACAAACAAAAATTTGGGGACCATCAAGCAAATTTGCAGGACAAAGTGTAGGATTAAAACATAAACTTAAAGATTTAGATGTTGTAGAATTCAGAACAAATTAAATAATTTCTAAGAAAAGGATAACAAATTAAAAATTTTATCCAAAAATTAAAATATGGATAAAAAATTATTAATAAAGGTTATTAATATCCTTTCATCAAATATGTCAGAGGTGATAAAATGAAAACACTAAAAAATTTATTAACAGTTACATTAATAACATCAACTATTTCTTTAAGTCAAATAATTATCCCGGAAAATTCATATTCAAAAGGAATAACAATGACTAGCGGAATCTCAAGAACACAACAAGATCCTAATTGGAAAAACAATGCACCAAATTATACAGAAGAACAAAGAAAAGAAAAAATAGAATATTATATAGGAAAACTCCCACATGGAAGCCAAATGAATAGAGGATTAAAAGGATTAGAATGGACATCACAGCAACAACGAAATAATGGTTATGTAACAGGAACAGGAAGCACAACAGAACAAAATAATAGAGAACCAAAAAGCAGATTTTGGAATAAAAAATAATTTTTATTTTTTAAAAAGCATTATCTCGTAACTTCAAAACTCTTAACTTTTTCCAATAATTTCTTAGCTTTTTTATTTTCTTCAAAATGTTTTCTGACAGGTTCTAAAAGTTCATTAATATATACTGCACAAGTCATTTTAACATCAAGAGGATGAACTTTTTTTTCAACAAAAACTTTTTCTAATTCATTATAAGAATTAAATTCCAAATTCCCCCCAAACTTTTCATCCCGATTAATAATTATCTTATCAAACTTTTCAAAAATAATATATTTAAAATATTCTAAAATCGGATTGTCCTCGATTTGTCCTTCAGGACAATAAGCCTTCTTAAACTTTCTTTTTACTTCATCTTCTGAATCAGTCATAAAAATAGCAGTATCAGGTTTAGACTTACTCATTTTAATTTCAATTTTTCTATCTATAGAATTTAATGATCCATCAACTTTCGGTTCACTTAAACCCATAAGCATATGATGACTAATAATCACAGGCGATTTAAATCCTAACTTGGGAAAAATATCCCTTGCAAGCATATTTACTTTTCTCTGATCCATTCCAAGTTGAGTAATATCTGCACCCAAATGATGAATATCAGCTATCTGCATTAAAGGATAGAATATTTGGGAAGCAGGATTATTTGTGTTCTCTTCACGCCCCATAATTTGGCCACACCTAAGCACCCTATTGATAGTAGCATTCATCGACAACTTCAAAACAGTTTCCCAATATTCAGGATGTTCCTTAATAAAATCGCTTGCCCAGATAAATTCAACATTTTCTAAATCCATACCACAAGCTTTCCAAACCTCAATAAAATATTCTCCGACAATCTTAATCTTCTCTAAATCTCCACCCATTTTATTATTTAACATCCCAAACCAATCAGCAATCCAAAATTTAAATTTAATACCAGTAGAAGTTAATTTATTAACATTAATTGCCCGAAGTAAACCCTGTGCAATATGAATATTGCCGGAAGGTTCAAACCCATCATAAGCGATTGGATTTTTTTTATTCAAAAATAATTCTCTAAGTTCTTCCTGATTAATTACCTCTTCACCAACTTCATTAATTATTTTAATTTTCTCTTCAATATTCAAACTTTTTACCATTTTAAATTAAACAAAAAACAATTATTAAAGATTTCTATAATCTGATTATAAAAATATGCTTTAATAATTAAGATTTAATATCTTAAAGGTGCAGATATTGCATAAGCAATATCAAGGGGGATGAGGGAGAACAGGATAATGGGATTCCACGTGACATTACAGGAGGCTCCGAAAGTTTACACTTGCATTAAGTCCTGAAAGTAAATTGAAAAAATTGCAAGTGTGGGCTTGAGTAAAAATGCCACCGCTCCACAATTTGAGGAAGCTTGAAAACTTCAAAAGTATCGCCTTTTGAATGTCCCAGAAAATTTAATTCTACAAATTTTCTGAGGAAACCAGCGGGTGTCTTTTAATTAAATCTTAAAGTATATTTTTACAAATATTTATATTAAGAATCAAATTATTCTTCAGCTTGCACAGCCCCAAATAAAATATTTCCAGTACAATTACCAGCTACACCCCGAGGAACATAAACTCTCCAATAAGTACCATTAATAGCATCATCATTAGCATCATCTTGTCGATAATTCAAATTAAATCTTTTTACTGTAGGACCAGAGCTTAAATTAGTATAATTTGCTTCAAAATCAGATAAAGTCAATGGTCCAGTAATTGAAGTATTAAGCCTGAATTTTTCATAATTAATGCTAATATTTTGTATATTACCCAAAGTACAATTCATAGAATAATTATCTTCTTCGGTAACTGCATAACCAGAAAGACTCAAATTTAAGATTACATTTCCGGTATTACTTACATTAACAGTTTGTTCACCTGAAACAGCAGTAGAATTCACAACACTATAATCAATAGAAGCTGGAAGACCAATAGATAAAAGCTGATTCATAGTAATGCTATCATTTTGTAAATCACTAAATCCAACACTATCATTAACAAACATTGTACAATTCCAATTTCCTGGATTTGCATAATAATAAACTTGGAAGTTACATTGTGCTAAAGCATGATAATCATCATCACTCACACCCCCCCATGAACCAAAACTAGTATTAATTAAGCAAGAACTATTTGTATAATGCAAATTACGATCATTGCTACCTCCATAAGAAGAACCGGAAGTACTGAAAAATTCAGCAGTTGCATTTCCTAAAGTGCTATCATTATTATAATCCCTAATCAAACCCACACATAAAACAACTTTTGTTGAATTGCCAACTAAAGTCACGCTTGAAGCACCACTATCAATACTAACATTTAATAATTCAGGATAAACCTCTCCAACTTGTAATGAAGTAGCAACAGTAACATTATTTCCAACACCACCACTAATAAAAGAACTAAAAGAAGTTAGAATAAACGATAATGCAATTAATTCTAAAAATAAAATTCCAATTAACTTTCCTTCGAGATTCATTTTTTTGTTTAAATTATTCAATTTCATTTTCTAATTTTAAGTACCTATTTCAACATAAATATAATATGCAGTAGCCCCTGAAAAACCAGGAGATCCATCCTCCGGAACAATCATTTGAAAATCATATTTTGATCCGTCATATCCTGTAACATCCTCTTCCATAATCGTAGCATAAACAGTATTTACTCCGTCACTTAAAGCCATTTCTTCAAAACTTGAATCTTGTGCTATATCATTTACATAAGTATTTATTGTAGGACAAGTATTAGCAGGGATTGAAACAGCACCAACCCAAAAAGTGCTATGTGTATCAACAGTAAAAGTAGCATTTAATTGATCATTTGAATTATTATGATTCATTGCAATTGCTTCAGTGCTAAGATAAGTTGTATTTGAACAATTAACACTTGCCCAGGTAATTGCACCAGATTGCCTTGTTGCATAAACTCTACCAGTAATTGTTGTAATACTCCAATCATAAATTGTTGATCCAGAAGAATCATCTAAAGTAAAACTACCAGTAACATTACCGATAAATGCTTTCCAACGCGGATTTTGAATAGTCGCAGATAAATTAAAAGTAGAAACATATCCCCCTGAAATATTAAACATCTTTGCACCAACTGCAGACTTTGTTTCATTTGTAGCACTAGTAATTGTATCAGGACCACCAGGGTTCGCTGCAAAAACTAAACCAAATGAAGTTAATGATAATAAAAAACCAACTAATATAAGAACAACTAAAAGAATCTCTTTTTCTTTTTTTAATCTATTTTCAATATTTTTTTGCATTTTTTTATACTTCTTTTTCTTTCCTTATTCCCTACTGATTTTATACCTCACAATGAAGTAGGGAATCCTAAAGAATTTTTTCGAAAAAAATTCTTTTTATTCATCCTTTCTTTCCCCATTTTAATAAAAATAAAAATAAAAATAAAATAACCTTATTCTAGCTCTACATAAAAGTAGTACGGTCTAGTAGCAGTATCAGTTCCATGACCATCTTCCAAAACTAACATTTGAAAATCATGTGAAGCATCGTTAAAACCAAGCATATCTTCTTCTAAGATTGATGCAAAAATAGTTTCATTGCTTCCACCTTTTAATAATACCTCTTCAAATTCAGTATCAACACCTGCACCAGTATCTCCGTAAATTCTAGCGGACATACATGTATTAGTGTTAATCAAAATATTGTTAACATAAAATGTATCATGGTTTTGTAAATTAAATGTTTCATCAATACCATCAACATCATCACCAAGAATATTATATTCCAATTCTAAATTTGGAGTAAATGTTGTATTATTGTAACATTGTGTTCCAACCCAATTAACTGAATTATTAACTGAAGCATAGATTTCACCCTCTGGACTTGCTAGTGACCAATTATACATTACATTATCACTTCCATCTGCTAATTGGATAGTACCTGTAATATTCCCAAAATAACCTTGCCAACTCTGTGTTGTAGTAAAAGCAACAACAGTCATCTCAGTAACATTACCTGCAATTGCAGCATGACTTCCAGCAACATCAGCAGGAGCAGTAGCATTCGAAACGCTTGTAAGTGTACCGCCTGATGGAATTACAGCATAAACAACAACCAAAGAGAGAACTAAAGTTAGAATTGGTAATAACAACAATCTATAAATTTTACTCATCCTCTTTTTTAAATCCCTCCTTTCATTAAATACTCTATATTTATATACGAATATATTCGCACAAATTTATAAACCTTTCGAATTAATTTGTTATCCTAAAAAGGTAAAAAAATCACAACAGCGAAGAGATTACAGAAGTTCAGCATAAAAAACTGCACTTTCAGAGTTAGTTGAATCATATTCACGAAGCATCGCAGGAACACGAATCTCATAATCGTAAATACCGTATGCTCCCACCCCCCCCTGATTAATCTTGGTTACAAAAATTAAATCTTCCTTATCTATTTCATCAAACTCTAAATCTCCAATATCATCTAAAGAATCCCATAAAATCCCGGTAATGAAATTAGTATTATTTGTAGAATTGGCAATAGGAATATAATTAACATCCTTGCCAAAGATACTCAAATTAATAATACTATCATTAGAATAAAGGGAATTCACAGAATCTTCAAAATTGCTCATATTTAAAAGAGAATCAATTTCAATAAAATCATCAGTAGAATTATCCAGATTTATTTTTTTCCCGATTGCAACTAAATCTAACCAGGAGATATCACTTTCAAGGTCGCTAATAAAAACTTCTCCTTGGCTAAAATTAATTATATTCCAATTAATAACATGACCCTCAGAACTGTCCATTAAACTGTAATTACTGCTTGAATCAATCTCACCATAAAAGAAATGCCAGCTACCAACAGTAATATTTCCGCTAACCTCATTATTGCTTTCATTCCATTCGTCATATGTACCATTAGTTGCGAATGGAGGATCAACTAAAACAAAAATTTCGCTTGTCCCAACATCTGCAATATAAGTAGTATTAACTTCAGTTAGATTATATTTTGAAATATTAATCAATTTATCAGCCCCAATTTGAGACCCCCCTAAATCGGGGTTCCCATCATAAAACTTTAGAACAACATTATTAATATCTGTACCCCCAAGATTTTCTAAAGTCAAATTAATAAACACAGATTCACCTTCTTTAGGATTTGTAACATTAAAACTAAAGGTACTTTGATTCAGGAAAAAATCAGGATACGTAAAGTTAAATCCGTAGGTTAAACTATTATTAGAATTATTTAATGCATCCCAGCAAGTTACATTCCAATTATGCCATCCGAGGGTTAGACCCGCAACACTTTCTGGATTTGAAATTCCGCTTGTAACCCATTCATCATTTTTTTTAACTATGCCATCAACAATTAAATCACATTGAAAAATATTATAAACAGAGTCATTTGCTGTCCACCTAAAAGTTACAGAACCACCGTCAAAATATTTCCCGGAATTATTTATTGGAAGCTCTAATCCAATAGTCGGAGGAGAGATATCACGAGTGAAATAATATAAAGTTGCATTAGCTAAATTTAAATCAGCATCAGAACATTCAACAGTCCAATTATGCTCACCTTCACTTATTCCCCCTACAGGAGCAAAAGAATTTTCTTCATTTTTATTGATAGTATTATCAGTTTGATTCAATCCTTCATCAAAATACAATTTACATTGCGTAATACCAATAGCATCATAAGGGATATATCTAAAAATCACAGTTGAATTTGTTGCAATCCAATTATTACTCGGACTAGTTAAATTAACAATTGGAGGAGCAACAACACTAAAATTAATCAAAGAAGTTATATTATAGTTTTTAGCCATATCGATACATTCAACATACCATGTATAATTCCCATCATTTCTCAATAATTCTCGGATATTAGTATCATTAATAAAAACTTCATTTTGAAATTCATCAAAATCATCAACACTTACATTACAAGTAATATTTTCTGCCAGGTTATCAATTAAAGTAAAATTCAGGGTTACATTATTCGTAGTAATAACTTCATCTTGATAAGGAGAATTTATTATAATTGTCGGCTTTATTGTATCAACATAAAAAAACTGAATATTATCGGTACCAACTAAAGATTCGGAGTCGCTGACATTAACAGTCCAATTATAAAATCCATCATCTAAACCAAAAACAGTAAAATTATTTATTTCATTATTTATTAAAGAAGTAGAATTTGATTGATTCAAAACACCATTCAAAATTAAACTTGAATTCACCATATCATCATTGCCATCACTAATATTATAGTAAAAAGTTAAACTCGTAGAATTCGCCCAATAATAATTTTCAGGACTGGTTAAATTAACAATTGGAGGAAGATATAATGTAAAATTTCTTGTTTCACTTGAATTTAAATTACCTGAATCATCAATACAAGTTACATTCCAAAATTTTAAACCCCCTAAAGAAAATGTAAAAGGAACAATTGTATTGCTCCCATTAATCGCAGTTGTAAAATTTTGAACAGTACCATCAATAGTTAAATTACAGCCAATATTTAAATCTAAATCGTCAATAGCAGTATAATTAAATGAAACAATAGAATCATAAACCATTGCACCAGGAGAAGGATAATCCAAGTTAATTATCGGCTTTGCTAAATCAACAGTAAAATTTCTATAACTAGTTTGATTCACAAGACCAATTGTATCATTGCACCTAATTGACCAATTATGATATCCACTTCCTAAAGTTAAAGTAAAATTATTTTGTGCACCATTTAAAATCGTTGTGGAATTTGATTGATTATATGCACCATTTAGATATAAACTACAAGAGCTTAAATTAGTATTATCGCTAGGAGTATAAAATAACTCAACATTTGTCGTATTAAAAAATGCATTATTTTGGGTATTCAAAATAACAATAGGAGATTTGGAAACATTAATCATTCTTGTTGCACTGGTATTAGTATTATTTGCCTGATCAATGCAAGTAACATTCCAATATTTAACCCCGTCAGTTAAAGAGCTTATTAATCTATTAGTCAAGGTTCCATTATTTGCATTAAAATTTAAATCTTTAACGATACCGTCAATAGTCAGATTACAAACTAAAACAGAATCAAGATTATCAATTATTGTAAAATTAAAATTAATATCAGAGATTAAAAACTGTGAAGTATTATCAGGCTTGCTTAAATTTAAAATAGGAAAAGTCGTATCAATATAAAAAGTTTTATTTGCAGGTTTAGTTGATAATCCCCCGGTATCAGTACAATTTACAGTCCAATTATATTGCCCGTCATCCCAAGAGCTTAAGGTAAAATTATTAATTTGACTATTAAGAATAACTGTTGAATTTGATTGATTATAAATTCCATTAATATAAAGAGAACAATTAATCAAATCATTATTATCTGTTGCATTATAGTATAAAATAGGATTGCTAATATTAAACCAAGTCGGATCAAAAAGTTCTAAAGAAACAGTAGGAGGATAATCAACAATCGTAAAGTTCCAAGTAGCACTGGTGTTCAAATTTTTTGCATTATCAATACAACTAACATTCCATAAATGATCCCCCATACCTAAACTCACTGTTCGATTAGTAAATGTCCCATTATTAGCATTAAAATTTAAATCTTTAACGATGCCATCAACAGTTAAATTACAAACCAATACAGAATCCAAATTGTCATTTGCACTAAAATTAAAATTAATATTCGTCGTATAAATAATTTCCTCATCCGAAGGATAAGTTAGATTTAATTGAGGGAAAACAGTATCAACACTAAAATTCTGAGTCGTATCAGTACCATTTAACCCTGCAGAATCATAACAAACAACAGTCCAATTATAATTATTGTTTCCCAAAGTTAAAGTAAAATTATTTATTGAACCATTAATAATTGGTGTTGAATTTGTTTGATTAAAAAGACCATTTAGATATAATGAACAATTATCAAATTGACCATTATCGTCACCGGCATTGTATTCTAATAAAACACTGCTAGAATTAAACCAATAATTCTCGGCAGTAACTAAAGACACGCTTGGAGCCTGATTTGCACCGGTAATTGTTACTTGTTTTGTAGTAGTCCCATTAACATTTGAATAATCAGAAATTGCAACACAACGAATATTATTTATCGATTCAATATTTCCTCTAATCGTAAAATTTGTAGAAGAAACATTTGTAGTGGTGTTGCCCAAATTATGAGGATTTGTTTCACTGCCGGACAAAATTAAATTTCCGGATGCACCAATATTAGTCCAACCAGTTGCAGAAGTGTTATATTGAACATAAACATTCGTATCCAAACATTTTCCGGCATCACAACTCGCATTACAAGTAACATTTAAATCCTGTGCAGTTAAAATATTTTGATCATTCGTTGGAGTAACTAAGTTAACATTCAAATTTCCTAAAGAAATAAAATCCGGAAATTCAACAAAAGAAAGTCTAAGATTATCCCAATAGTGTATAATAGTAACTGCACCAGTATCAGTATTTCGAACATTTAAAACTAATTTTATCCTATCAGTACTAAAGAGATATAAATCATTCAGATTATTACAACTTCCTGTCCAAGTTCCTGTTCCGGATGTAATTCTTGTTCCTCCGGTAGAATCATCACCATGCTGGCACATCAAAAAATCTCCGGATGCATTAGTAATATAAAATTTCCAGGTTAAATACGCTTTATTATTTGCACTTGCACTTGCAACAGCACTAAACGAAATAGTTCCTGACGGTATTAATGCACCATTATTCACCATAAAAGGACTTACAGCTTCAACAATAGTATATAATCCTCCGGCAGGAATTGCATAAGTGATATTATTTTCATCATTATCACGAGTATTTTCTAAATAGATATTTGCAGTAGAACTAAAGTTAGAAGAAAAAGTTTCATACCAACGTCGATCATAAGTTTGAGGAGAAAAAGAAATATTAAGATTTCTTGTTTCACTTGCATTTTCATTGCCTGCTTCATCAAAACAATGGATACTCCAATTATGCAAACCGTCAGAAACAGGGTAACTAATTGTTTGATTTATCCCCTTACTGATTGTTGTATCTGTTAAAACACTAATGTTGTCAATAAACAAAGAGCAATTACCTACATTATTTGTATCACTAACATTAAATATAAAATCAATACCAAATGTAGAATTTGAAAAAGAGTTATTTTCAGGAAAAACAGAAGTCACAAAAGGAGAAGTAGAATCTAAAATAAAAGTCCTATTAACAAAAGCAAAAACACAACCATTTGTATTATCACAACATTCAACATTCCAAATATAAGAACCCTCACTAGAATAAGTATTTGAAAAAAGATTAATTGAACCATTTGTGATCAAAGTCGAGTTTGATTGATTAACTATAAAACTTCCGGAAGAATTATCCCATAAACTGCAATTTAAAAAATTATCCGTTGATAAAGGAGTATAACTGAAATTGACAGTAAAATTATTCAAAACCTGCAGATTAGAAGGGGCATTTAAGTTTAGACTTAATGCACCTGCGACTTGATAAGATATATTTAGATAGGCATAATCAACAAACAGTTTTATAGGAGAACCAGAAGTAGGAATTTTAACAGCCGTAAAATTTATTTTAAAATTTTCTAATTCTTCCTCAGTTAAACCACTTAAATCATAAATTATACTTGATTCGGTAGTATTGCCAACACAATTCGAATTCAAAAAAGTCCAGGTTCCACCATTTGCAGAATAAGAAATTTCACAGTAACTCATTCCGGATTCTACATAATATTCAACATACAAATTTGCCCCAAGAATTGTTGCTCCAACCGGAATCAAGGATGTATTTGTTAAATCAATAACACCTTTAGCCAAATTACCGGATTTTGTATCTAACCCTCCTCCAAGATAAACATTATTACTTGAAGCTACATCACTGCAAGCACAAGACCCGCTAGCACCGTTATCCAAACAAACCTCAATTGCAGTGCAAACCCCAAGAGCAGTTGGATCAATAACATAATCAAATTCTACTTCACCAATAACTCTTAAATCAAAAGTATTTTGCTTTCCTGTTAAAAAATTTAAAAATATTTGATATTTTTTATATTCGTTAATTTCTCCAAAATCTGCAATTTTAACATTTGAATCTTTTTCATAAACCTCAACATGACCATTTCCTTTAGCATAAATAGTAATATCATTTTGATTCGTTAAGTTATTTTCAAAAGTTACTCTTAAAAATTCTTGATTAGAAATTAAAACAAAATTTTCATCAATATCTTTAATCAAATCATAAACTTCTTTTATAAAATTTCTCTGTGAATCTAAATGTTCAGCTTTAGTAACTAAAATAATTTCAAAAGTTTGAGCGGATAAATGAGGTGCAATCCATTCAACATAATCTAAAAAATCATCATTATCAGTATCATAAGCTTCAAAATCAATATATTTTTCTCCTTCCATCCAATAAATCTTAATTAAATCTTTTTCATCCAGAGTAAATATTTCATTAATATTGGTATAAGCTAAAACATTCTCATAATGAATCTCGGAAGATACAATCACTTCTTTTTCAGTAAATGAAATATCTTTTTCAATTTTTTGAGGGGCAGGAGTATTATACTTAATTTCTATTTTCCCGTGAATATCTGTTAAAATAATTTCTTTTTCGTTTTCTTTTCCGGATAAAGAATTCAGAATATTGCCAAAAATTAAATTACTTTCTACAAATTCAATAGATTGATTATTCTCTAAAACCATAATTCCTTCGCTTAATTCAGGAATTTTTACTCTAATTTTTTTTGCATTCGATAAATCCATTTTTTTCGTCCATAAAACAGGCTTACCTATAACAACACCCGGATAGTCTTCAGACAATTTCTTTGATTCTTCAATAATACCAAGGTCATTTAAAGAAAAATTATCTTTATTCGAAGAATTTAAATTTATTTCCAAAATTTCTGGTTTATCAAAAACTTCAAAATTAAAAGTTTCAGAAATATTTTCAGTTTTAAGAATGATTTCATAAGAACCAGCTTCTTTTAATTTAAAAGTAAACATATCATTATAACCTTCTTTAATCAAAATTTGAGTGGGAGTAATAATCTTCAAAGTGTAATTCCCATAAGATCTTAAATCAAATTTAACATCTTCCCCTATTAAATAACTTTTTTCAAACGAAAATAAAGACGACAAAAAAGGCAAGAATAACAATAATAAAGTTAGAACTAAAATTAAAAAACTTAAACAAATCTTGCCCCTTTTTCCTAAAATTAATTGAAACATTTTAACACTTTTTAAAAGCAATTTTTATCGAAAAATTACCTCTTTCATTAACAATAATTAATATAAACAAAACTTTAAATAGGTTTTTGAAGAAAAGTTTAACATTTTCAATAAAATTCTGCAAAAAGTTTAAATATAAAACTAAATAATCAATTTTTATAACAAGATGAGAATAAAATGGTTACAGCAATTTATGACAAAATACTCTATTTTATGAGCCTTAGTTTAGATAATAAAGTCTTATGGATAGTTTTTATTGCAATTTTAATAATTTGTTTTGTATTAATAATAAAAAGATTTCTAAAAACTCAAAAAAAAACAAACCAAAAAGCAAAACAGCAAAGAAAAATTGAATTAAAGAAAATTAAAAAACAAAAAAAAGAATTAAAAAAATTCAGAAAAATCATTGAAAGGCTATAGAAATTACTTAAATTTTACTTCAAAAAAAGTTTTTAATTTTTATTAAAAATTTGAATAAAAAAGATTCTTTTAAATTAATCTCTTCAAAAATAGATAAACCAGTTAATTTATTAGAAGAACCTTCAGATTTCAGATTATTTGCCACACCAACAATTGCAAACCCTTCTTTAAATTCAATAAATCCTCTATAATAAAAATTATTCTCATCTTCAGAATATAAAGAAAGATTTGTTAAAGAAAAACCATTATCCAATGTGTATAAATTAATTTTTTCAAAATTATTTTTTGACGAAAAATCCTTATTAATCTTAAACTCAATACCGACTTTTTCAAAATTATCTTGACTTAAAGAAGAATCATAAGAATAAATTTGTATTAAACCTGCAATTAAATCTTCTTCAAAGTAACTATCAAGATTAAAATCTTCAACGATCATTTCAGTTTTAGGATAAATAGCTATTCTTTCAACAAAAGAATCATTCAAATTAATCACTAAAGGATGCAAGGGAGAAATTTGATTCTTCAAAGATTCATTTTTTTTAGCGGGTGGTTTGCCCCATCCACCTCCCTCGGAAGAATCAGAAGAAAATTTAGGTAAAGACACAGGAATAACTTTATAGACTGAAATTTCTTCTTCATTAATAACATTCTCTTCTAAATTTGTCCCAAATAAAAATTCCTGTTGAAAAATCCCAACATTTGGAGAACGAACAAGATAATTAAAAGTAAAGTTTTTTCCGGAGAGATTCCATTCAATAAGGTTATAATTTGAATCAAACTTTTTAATAATACCTGAACCAGCATCCACAATACTCCATTCAATCGGAACATATTCTTTTAATAAAACTCCATGAACATTATTTGAAAGATTTAATTCAAGAGACATTGTGACATTTTGAACCCCACGAATCTTTTTTTTGCATTCTTCACAATCAAAACTTCTTTCAAAATCAAAATTTTCAATTAAAGCTACATCAATAACTTCTTGAAAAGTTTCATTTTTAATATTTTTTGCAAAAATATCAAATTTATTCTCACCAAAACTTAAATTCAAACTACCATTAAAAAAAGTACAATTATCACAGTTAAATAATAAAAAATTTTCATCTCTTATCTCAATTAAATTATATGGCTCGCTAAAACTTAAATTTAAAGAAAGATTATTTTCTTTTGAAATAATTACACGACTAACAGGTTCATTAACTTTAATTGCTTTTTTCAATTTTAAATTTGGAAAGACATCATAGGCTTTACCGGTAGTTATAACATTAACTTCATCAGCAAAATAACCAGTTTTAAAATCATAAACTCTTGCAAAAGTTTTTTTTCCTACTTTCCAGGTATTTTGAGGATAAATTGAATCAGTATCACAACAATACTTATTTTCTTTAGGACTAACTTGGCAATTTAAAAAATTCGAACTATAATTTTCATAAAATAATCTTGTATTAAACCATGCACCAGACATCCCATCATCAGAATTTTCAACAATCCCACAAACAAAATTAGCATTAATATTAAAACTAAATAATATTAAAATTCCAAAGAATAAAATAAAATTTCTCATATAAAAATAAACAAAAAATCATTAATAAACTTAATTATACATTTGTATAAAATTACAAAGAATCAAATCAACTTTTCAATTTCTTTTTTGACCCGAGTAAGAATATCAACATTCACTAACCCAATTTTCTTCTTAACCAATTTTTTTTCTAAAGTAAACAATTTATCAACTTTAATTCTGCTTTGAAGAGGAATTTTACCCTTAACTAAACAATCATTATCAATAATTACTGAATATTTATTATCTTTCAAATTGGAAGTAATACCACAAACAATAATATCATTTGACATTCTATTATAATTATTTTTTGACAAAACCAAAACCGGTCTTTGCTTAATTGAATTTAAATTACTAAAAGGAAAAGGAACAATTAAAATCTCCCCCTGCTTAAACTGTGTCCCAAATATCATCTTCTTTATTATTCCACAATTTATTTGCAACAGATTCAGAGTTCTTTAATAAATCTTCAAAATTACCTTTATTAATTTTCTTAATTAACACAGAATCTTTTCCACCGATCATAAAAACATCATCTCCACTGCTAATACCCATAGAATTTCTAATCTCTATAGGAATTGAGATTTGCCCTTTACTTGTTATTTTAACTATTTTTGTTTCCATACCCAAAGTAAGATATTCCTTACTTAAAAATCTTTTTATAAAATAAAATTTCTCATATAAAAATTAGATCTTTTTACCATTTTAAACCTGACTCCAAATACCACTGGCAGTTACTGAAACTTCATAACCACTTTCAACATTTAAATTAAAATTTTCTCCAAGATATTGAGCCCAAGGAAAAGGAGACGGAATTAATCCGGAAGATTTTTGAGAGCTGGAATTCCATCGAGTCAATGCATCAGCATTACTAATATTTTGAATTAAACCCTGAGCATTTGTTAAACTGGTATTCGCAGACATAGAAATCCAATTCTTACCAAATGAAGTTGAATTCTTTACTAAGTTAATATTTGTAGAACTATAAACAATACCAACACCACTCCAATTAATTGAACTTGGAGCAGAATCATTAACATTAACTTCATATCCTCTTCCTTGTTGATTAACAAAACTAAAATTGCAATTTGTATCCGTACATTCATAACTATCTGGACATGAAAACTTATTGCAAGTAACTCTTTTCTGTATTGTCTCATTCCACATTGTAAAAGCTGTAGCATTTCTTATCTCATATAGAGTCTTGTTAGCATCAGCCAAATAAGAAAAATTTGTTGGAAATCCGATCCAATTCCTTGTATTTCCATTATGTTTTAATTCATAAACATGTGCACCAAAATAATTATTGCTTGAATTTTGACCAGTAGGATTCCATGCTTCAACACGATAATATTTTCTAACATTCCCAGCAAAAGAAGTATCAGTATAATTAGGATTAAATGTTTCACTAATAAAATTTAGATTTGATAAATTATTACCTGCATAGATTTTATACAAATAAGAATGATTTGTAACATTCCAAAATAAAACAATATCACCGGTTCCATCATTTTTTGTTTGATTAGCATTTAATAAAATCGGTTTATCTGGAAATAAAAAAGAAGCAAAAGAAAAATTAGTTAGATTAAATGCAGAATTTCCTGCATAATCAGTACAATTAACATTCCAAACATAAAAATTATCTCCTTCGACAATAACCTCTGAAAAATTTACATCTGTGTTGTTCATCGGAGAATTAATAGTTTTATTTAAATGCCAACCAAGTGACCAGTTTCCATATAAACTGCAATTTTTAATTTCATAATTATCTATTACACTAAAATTTAAATTTGGAATTGTAAAACCAGAAAAGTTTTGACTTTGAATAGGATAAATTAAATTTACTGTTGGAGGAGTTAAATCAACATTCACACTTTTATTTAATGAAGCAAATTGACAATTGTCAGCATAATCACAAGCATAACAATTCCAGGCAGATGTCCCTTCATTAATATTTTTATTAAAAATATAACTCACATTGTTAATCCCTGAAGAATTTGTTTCATTTAAATGCCAGCCATTTTTCCATTCTCCAAATAAACTGACATTAACTAAAATATTATCATCATATACAGAACAATTAAATCCTAAACTCGAAGAAGAACTATTATATTTATCAATAGGAGAATTCAATGTCACAGTCGGAGCAAGAATATCTGTCTGGACTTTTAATTCCACAAAATCAGTACTAATTCTTGCCCAACGATTTCCGCCTGCTCCACCGGTTGGACCTGCTAAATAAGAACGAGCAAGAAGTTTAACATAACCGCTTGAATTAATCCAATCACTAAAATTACCTGTTTTTGCAATGTATTCAATATATTTTGCGTTAGTTGTCCTTGTAACTTCAGTATTCCAAGTTCCGGAAGTATGATTATAAAGATATAAAATAAAACCAGGAGTTGTTCCACCATTTTCTCCATAACCGTCCCAGGTTAAATTAATTTTAGTAACTTTATTTCGTGACTCATCAATTTTTAATTCAAATCGAGTATAAGCATATTCCCCTGCACCAGATTGAAAATCCTGAACAACAGTATTATTGCTTTCTAAATCCGTATAAGGGTCATCAATTGGAGTAGCAGTCGTATTAATTATACCTTCGTACGCTTTATTAAAAGTAGTATTTGAATAATCATAAATTGAAAGACCATAACCCACACCTAAAGATAAAATTTCTTGATTATTTGTAGACGCATTATAATATTTTGCAGTATCATTAGTAAAATTACAAGTAATGTGATAACTACCGGCAGAATAAATACTAAAAGTCCATTTTGCATATCCATCTGCACCGGTTAAATTTGAACCAAGATAAACAGATTCATTATAAAAAGAAACATTATAATCACTTAAAGGTCGAAGAGTAACATTATCTTGAACCGGACAATTAACAGTGGTAGAACCACCAATAGGAATTCCCGCAGGATTCAAAAATGAATTTCCAAATTCAGATCTGCCCCATAAAGTAAAAAATTTCACATCAGTTGAATTAGTATTTCCAACTAAATCATTTGCATAAATCTTCCAATAAATATTTGTTCCTGGAATAAAACTTGAATTGGACCAATTGAAAACACTTTGGTTATTTAACCCGATAATATTTTGAGGAGAACTGTATAAACCGGTTTTATTCTCCCATAAACCAGTAGCATTTGTAGATAACCAGGAAGAATTCAAACCAATTGTATCGCTCCAATTAGCCAATAAATTAATCGTCGCTCCTAAATAAACAGTATCAGAATAAATTCCACCAACAGTTTGATTTTGATTCGACCAATTTGGAAAAATCAAATCAAGTGTTACAGTTCTCAAACTTGTTGAATTTAAATTTGTAGCTGAATCATTTGCATAAGCCCTGAATGTATAAAACCCATGACCTAAACCCGTTTTATTTTCCCAAAAAAACTTTCCATCACTATTCTCAAATGTTTCATTAACACCTTGCCATTCAAAATAAACAGAATCTATATTTGAATCATTTACTGTTACATTAATAAAAATCCAATCCTGACGTAAAACTGAATTATTCAAAGGGGTATTAGTTGTAAAATCTATTTTAGGATAAACAGTATCTACATTAATTGTATAATTTGTAGAATTGAATGCAAAGTTTCCTGCAGAATCATTACACCAAATATTCCAGAGATAACTTCCATCAGTAATAGGTTTTATGAAAGCATTAGAACTACCATTAAATAAAGTTGAATCAGTATCATTTAAATGCCAGCCATTAGACCAATTACCCCATAATTGACAGGAATCTAAATAAGAATCACTCGGAGTATAATCAAATTCAATATTACTTAAAGGAGACCAAGAATTATTAATTGGAAATTCTAATAAAACGACAGGAGGTGTCAAATCAATTCTTAAAATTCTAACTTCACTTGAGTTTTTATTTCCGGCACTATCAGTGCAATTAACATACCAATTATGATTCCCCTCATTTAAACCAGTAACAGTAAAAAAAGTTAAAGTCGCATTTAATGTTGAAGAATTTGTTTGATTAATAACAGAATCTAAAATTAAAGAACAGTTAATAATTTGTTCAACATTTTCATAAGCCGTAAAACTAAAAATTTTAGTAGTAGTATTAATTAACGATTGATTAAAAGGTAAATTTAATTCAATAATTGGTTTAGTAGTATCATGAGTAATATTCCCATGAATATCATAATTTCCAAAGTTGCCTTCGCTATCATTTGATCTTGATCTTACTTCGATGTTTTTTTGGTCAGTAATACTTGTTAAATCCCAATTAAATTGGTAAGGGTTTGCACAATCAACATTTATTGAATTCCATCCCCCATCATAATAAGCATCAAACTCAACACAGGAAATACCTGAACCTGAATCAATTGAACTTGCGTTCACAAATTGCGACTCAGTAGCAATATAAGAATTATTTAAAGGTAAACCTTGAATAGTAGTAGGTCCTATATTATCAATACCAATTTGGATAACAGTAGAATTTTTTGTTGAATCATCGTCACTAACATTTAAACGCAAATAACACGTGCTTGTTTCCTGTGAACATTCAGTTTGCGTAATTGTATTTAATGAACAATAATCATTTGAAGAGTCACAAATTAATAAAGGACTTGCAAAATCTGAATTATTATCTATTTCAAATTTATAATTATTTATTGTTCCGTCACTATCAGTAGAAGAGGAAGCATTTAAAGTTTCAGTACCGGAAAGCCATTCACTTGCACTCGGATAATAAAAATTTGCAACAGGAAAATTATTAACATGCAGATTAACAGGAGTTGCAAAATCTGCGGCAGCATTGCTACTTGAACCATGGCATCTTAAATCCCAGCTATTTCCCCCGGAATTTATACCCGAAGTAATATTAAATGTATGAAAACAAGATTGACCAGTCAATAAATCCCCGCAATCATAAAAATCTTCATCATTAACTAAGTCACTGGTCAAAGTAGTAATATCGATAAAACCTCCATCATCATATTCAGCAGTTATTTCAACATTATCACAATTTGTTCCGCTTTCATTACAGGTAATATTACATACAATTGTGAAATTTGAATTAAATCCTGACTCATTAATTTCAAAAGGAATTGTAGGATAAATCATTTCAGCAATCAAAAAAGCAAAAGAAGTTGAAGTCCAAGTAATACCAATGTTAGAAACATTTTCATTATCTAAATCATCACTGGCATAAACTTTTGTCCAATTATAATTACTGTCATAAATCGATAAATAATTCTTAGAATAAACATTATCTCCGGATACAGAATCGCAATCGGTTCCATCATCAACCAAAGTAATATTTTCGTTTGGACCAGTGGGAACATCAATTTCTGCTTTAACAGAATTTACACCCACTAAATTATCATTAACAGTAACATTCAAACAAATCCATGTATTAATAGCGATATCCGTATCATTAATATTTGCATTATTAATTATTGGAGCAGTATTATCAATAGTAAAATTAACATTAGATTCGTCAGACCATACACCGCTTCTATTATCAGTAGCATTGCATCTAATTAAATATTCATTTGAATCAGTGTCTAAAGTTGTATCCCAGGTAAAAGTATATTCACTTAAATTTAAAGTTAAATTATTTCCAATTAAATTCCAGCTTGTTCCGTTATTTAAAGAATATTCAAAACTTACATTTGAAACAATATCAGAAGGATCAGATTCACTCGCACTTGCATTCAAAATTATTTGACCATTTAATTCTTCAAAACCATTAGGATAATTTACCAAACAAACAGGATTATCATTTACTAAATCAATAACAATATTAGTATTTGTATCTGTACCAATTAATCCTGCATTATCTGTAACATTAACCCGAATATCATAATTCCCATCACTTAATCCAATATCCCAACTAAATGTTAAACCATCGCTAGGAGTTGTATCACTTCCAATTAAATTCCAAGAAACATCATAATAATAAAAACTTGCATTTTTTATCCCGGAAGTTGTGTCACTTGAAGTTGTTGCATTTAATAAATAAGGACTGGAAAAAATAATCTCTGAATTTACAGGATAATTTAAAACGGCATTTGGAGAAGTTGTATCGTGAGTAATATTTCCATGAATGTCATAATTTCCAAAGTTGCCTTCGCTATCGTTTGCTCTTGACCGAACTTGAATTCCTGTTTGGTCGCTTACGCTTGATAAATCCCAAGTAGTTGAAAAAGGGATTGCACAATCAACATACAAAGGATTCCATCCCCCACTATAATAAACATCAAATTCAACGCAAGAAACACCTGAACCTAAATCAGTTGAACTTGCATTAATTAATTGTGATTCAGTATTAATGTATGAATTATTAATTGGAACTCCATGAGTTGTTGTCGGACCGAGATTATCTATGCCAACTTGAATTATCGTAGAATTTATTGCGGAATCATCGTCAGTTACTGTTAATCGTAAATAACAAGTGCTTGTTTCTTGAGAACATTCAGTTTGTGTGATAGTATTTAATGAACAAGTAGAACTTGCCGAATCGCAAATTGTTGAAGGCGTTACAAAACCTAAATTATCATCAATTTCAAATTTATAATTATTAATTGTTCCGTCACTATCAATAGAAGAGGAAGCATTTAAAGTTTCAGTACCAGAAAGCCATTCACTTGCACTTGGATAATAAAGATTTGCAATAGGAAAATCATTAACATGCAAAGCTAACTTTTCAAAACTTAATACTGCTGGAGCATTGCTTGAAGTTGAATTACACTGTATAACATAATCATTACTTAAATTTCCGGTAATATTAAAAGAAGCATTTTGAGTAACACCGGGAGAAATTGAACCTAAATTTACACTACTAACATTAGAAGATAGACCAATTGAAGTAAGATTTAAAAATTTATTAGGGGTGCAAATTAAAGAACCATCACAATATAATAAAGAAACTAAAACATCATTGCAAGTTTGACCTTCACATTTAACTGAACACTTTAAATCGAAATATTCATTTTCATCAATTAAAGGATCAGTAATTGGAGAAGTTAAATTCACAGTCAATGTTGGGGAATTTAACACATTAATACCTGCATTCAAGGTATTATTATTTAAAACAGAAGTGATACTTGAAGCAAATAAAACATCTAAATTATAATTTCCTAATTGTGTAGCATTAACTTGCCAAGTCAATGTGCAAGTATCTTGCCCAGAAGTTGCATTTAAGGAAGTACAACTTTGATTTCCGGTATCCACAAATAAAGGGAATGCACCAGGCGTGGAAGAAATTTGTGTTGTCGGTTCAATTCCGGAAGAATTATATCTTGCCATACCAACAATGTTTCCGCAACGATCTCCTGAACTGCCGATACATTTAACTGTTGCATTTAAAATAAAAAGATTATTAATTGTTTCATTCGTTATAATCACTGTAGAAGGATTATTTAAAGTTACATTTAAGCTTCCGGATTTTGCGTAAGTTACATTAAACCATAATTGATCAACATAAGCAGTTGTTGAGGTAGCTGCTGTACTTGTTTGCCTGCTTCTTAATCTTGCTCTATTCCCTGAAGTATCAAAGAAATTAGAACAGACCCAACTTTCACTTACAGTAATATTTTGACAACCAGAAGCACCAGCTACTCCTGGGCAAGCTGAAATTATATTAGACCAGCCATCTCCGGAATTATCATAATCAATTGCACAAATTGTAGGGTTAGCATTACTTGAACGCCATTCATAGCAAGCCTGAACATCTAATACCTCAACGCAATCAGTAATAGTATTATTATAAAAAATTGCATCTACACCTGCATAATCACTCTTTTTCGTAGTTTGTGCTTCTTCAGAAGCATCATTACAAGAAAGTCTATCTGTCCCGCAATTTGCAGGGTAGCTTCCGGAACATGCGACTACAAGACCATTAGTATAACAAGTCACATTTTGCGGACGTAATCCTCCGGTAGTTGTTCCTCCGACAATTGGATCAAGGATATAATCTAAATAAAGAGAACTACCTAAGATTTTCAAATCAAAAGTATCTTCTATACCAAATAAGTTATTTAGTAAAACCTGATATTTATTATAAAAAGTAATTCCATCAAATTGAGTAATTAATTTTGAACTATCCTTAGAATAAACCTCAACAACAGATTGATTTACACTTTTTGCATAAATAGTAATATCATTTTCATTTGTCAAATTCTTCTCAAAAGTTACCCTTACATAATCCCCCTCTGGAATATATTTAAACAAATTATCTTTTTCACCAACTTCAAAATAAATATCATTCAAAAAATTTCGTTCAGAATCTAAATGCTGTGCTTGAGTAATATAAATTTCATCTTTATCTATTAACAGCAAATTTTGTTTAAGATTCACATTTTCAATATTTAAATAAAAATAAACTAAAAGAATAAAAACTCCAATTAATAAAGAGAAAATTCTAACCTTCTTTTTTTCTAAACCCTTCTTTTTGTTCATCTTTACCTCTAAAATACCTTATAATCAACACTTAAATTACATGCCACATTTAGTTTAAATAGATTTAGAATATCGAAGATAATAATTTTATTTTTAAACTAAAAAATCAATTAAAACCGGGCAAATAAACTTCATCTTCAATTCTTAGTTTAGAGATAATAATAATTCCATAAATTAAAAAAGATCCTCCAAGAAGCAACACCGCAAAAATTAAATTTTGTGAAAGCCCAAAATCTTGCAAATCTTTAGCAATTGCCAAAAAATTAAAACCTGAAAGCAAAAATGCCATTTCTTTCATAAATTTTCCTCCAATAAAAAACAATAAAATAGCAAGTAAAAAAGGAGCTAAAATTCCTCCCAATAATACAAAAGAATTATCAATTTTGCCATCACATAAAACTTCTGTATGAAAAAAATCATCTTCATAAACAATCTTTCTATAATCACAGTTATAGAATTTAGAAATAGAAAAATGACCAAATTCATGAATGCCAATTGTCCCAATAAAAATAAAATTAACAAAAATTATAATAAAAAATAAATGCCCTAAAATAACTAAAAAAGGTGGTCTAGGTTCTTTATTTAAATCTCCTTTAGAAACTAATGGAATTTTTTGCAAATCTTTAATGAAAATAAAGATAAACATGCAAAAGACTAAATTTAATAATAAATTAAAAAAATAAACATTTCCAACTTGAAAAATTAATAAAGTTTCAAAAGATAAACCCAATATTGAATAAAACATACCAAAATAACCAAGAGCTTGATAATTATCGTCCCTAAATATTAAATCCATAAAAAAAAGAAACATCAACAAAAAAGAAATAATAATAATAAAATTTGCGAAAGTTGAAAACGAATATAGCATTGAACCAACACCAATTAAATAGAACATTAAAAGGTATAATAATTTCTTATGTAGAGACATAAAATAGATAATTCTGAAAAATAATAAAGATTGAAATACAATCAAAAAAGAATATAAAAATAAAAAATCTTCAGGAGAATAATTTAGAAAACCAAAAAACCATACAAAAGAAAAAAGAGACAAAAAAAGATATAATAACCCAATAACAAAAAAATAAAAAGAAATCTTGTGATAATCTTTAGTTTTATAAAATAAATGAGATTTAATAGATAAAAAGATAAATATCCCAAGAGAGATAATAAAATTTAATAAAAATAAAATTTTCATTTCCATATAAGAATATACCGATACATATTTATAAAACTATTTTTAAGAATAAAATATAAATTAACCCCCCTCTTCACCCAGAGTTGCTGAAACAACAATATTCCCTTGACAATCTCCGGTAATTCCATTAGGGACATAAATCCTCCAATATGTCGAATTTACTGCTTCATTCAATAAATCATTTTGTCTAAAATTTAAACCAGTATTTTTTATCGCTGAACTTCCGGTTAAATTAAGATAATAATTGTTAAACTCACCAAAAGTTAATTCTCCAAAAGTTGAAGCAGTCAAATTATATTTTAATAGGTCAATAGACAGATTACCATCATCACTGCAATTCATTGCAAAACCATCTCCTTCATTAATAGCATAGCCTAAAAAACTAATATTAATTTTAGTATTACCCATATTTGTAATATTCATTACAGATTCATTTGAAACAGCTTGGCTATTAACATAACCAAAATCAAAGAAAGAATTAACTTCAATTGAAAGTAATTGATTAATAAACGTGCTGTTAGACTCATCACTTGAAACAGAATAATTATCCTCTATAGTAAAATTGCATACCCAATTTTCTGAATTTGCATAATATTCCACCTCAAAACCACATAAAATTTGGCTTTGATTTTCTGTTCCATAACTATCATTAACATAACAACTATTATTTGTATAGTGAGTATTATTATCATCTGAATCTCCATAAAAAGAAGAAGTCTCGCCAAAAAATTCTGCTATTACATTAAATAAAGAATCCCCATCATATTCTTCGATAATCGCTTCACAAATCACATCACGAGTAGATGCAGCAAATAAATCAATCTGATTAATAGGATAAGTTAAATCATCATCAACATTTAAAGAAAGTATTATGGGAGGGCTATTCAAAGTAAGATTATTTGCTAAATCAAAACCTGCCCCAGTAACAATTACGGAAATATTTTTACTCAAATATCCACCCCCCGTATCAAAAACTTTAATCTTTAATTCGTCATCAATCTCACAAGGAGTCAATAATTGCTCGCAATCAAACATATAAATGTTATCAGCATTAGAATTTCCATTAACACCAATTATATCTGTTAAATTATCCTGCATACCGTTTATTGGATTCCATAAAACAACTTCATGATCATTTGCAATGGTTCCATCTTTAGCATCATTAACTATACCAACAACATAGTGAGCAGAAGAACAAAAAGGTAAAACTAATAAAATAATAAGTATCAAAAAAAAAGCCTTATTAATTATAGTAAGGTAATGATAATGAAACATTTTCTTTTACAATAACCTCATAAGTTTTATTTGGAAAGATTACAAAATTTTCACCAACCCCTCCGAAAAAATTAACATATCCAACAATCTCTTCCCCTTCTTGAAAACTGATTGCTTCAATTTCAGGATTTAATTTAACCAAAGTTTCAGCATAAAAAGGGTTGGTAATATTAAAAGTAACATTATTTTTTCCTTTAACTAAATCTATAGAATAATAATCAATAGATGAAATTACCGCAAAACAAATTAGAAATAACGAAAAAACAACTAAAAGAATAAAATTTAATTTCATTTTTTTGCTCCTGAATTTAATTTTAGATCATCCTTGACTTTTTCAAAGACTTTTGAAACTTTATTTCTATGCTGTAAAGATAAAGTCTGATAAATTTTATCCAATTTTGAAATTAGTTTTATATCTTTAGTTCTTATTAATTCATCCAAACCTAATTCAAAATCAAAAACAGATATTTTTTCATGCAAATTCTCTAAGTCTTTATAGAGAACAGCCTTTTCTTTTGAATCTAATAAAGCGTATTTTTTAGAAACATTAGAATAAATATCTTTAGCAAATTTAAGATCCTCTTCATTAAATAAACGATTTATTTTTTTTATTTGATCCAAAATTTGGAAATATTCATTAGAAAAATTACTTTTTTTATTATAGAATAAATAAACAAATAAAACGGCAAGCAATAAAATAATTGCAAACCCTCCGGCATACTTTGTTCTATCTAAATCCAGCAAAAAATAACCAGTTAGACTAAATGATGAATCTATTTCCTCATCTGCAATAGAAATAAAACCAACTTTTATTTCTCTCAATCTCTCAGTATCTAAATTTGATTCAAAAGAATAAAAAATATTTTTTGAATCTGATTCAAAAGAAATAACTGAATCTTCTTTGATTGTATTAACATTAGAATTTCTAAAAGCTATATCATTGATGCTGTCAATTATGTCTCGTGGAAAAACCTCAATAAAAGACTGATTATCCTGTCTATCTATTATAGAATTAATATTTCTTTCAACAACAGAAATTTTCTTGCTTGTTCCATCAGAATATAAAATTTCAACTAAATAAAAATTACTTGCCATTTCTAAACCGGATTCATCAATAATTTTTAATGATTCTTTAACGCTTTTATCAATTCTCTCTTTAGACATTAAAGGATCAGACTCAAATAAAAATTCTTCAATGGATTTTTCATCAAATAAATTTTTCATCGAATCTTCCTGTAAAATAATAATATCTTCAGGAACTTTTTTTCCAATAACATTCATTTTTACTCTGGAAGAAGCAATTTTACTATTAAGTTCATTCTCGGTTAAATCCTGTAATTTATATTTTTCAACATCTTGCTTTAAAGAGATTAAATCCGATTTTGATTTATCAATTTCATTTTCCAGCTTTAAATTTGAAAATAAATCTTTTTCTTTTTGAGATTTAGTTGCAATAGAATTTTTTATTGCCATTAATTCTTCAACTGCAAAATCTATTTCAACCAAAAGATTATCTACACGCCCCATCAATTCTAAAGCCAAACCTGAAACATAAGTAACATTATTCAATAATGAAGTAGCATAAACCTGTGAAGATAATTCTCCTTCATTTCCTGCATCATCTATCACCGAAACACGATAATAATAAGTTTTGCCGTCTTCAACCCATTTATCATTAAAAGAATTACTGCCGGAAATTTTATAAAAATCAGTAAAATCAGGATTAGCTGATAAAGAACGATAAATATTAAATTCTTTATAATCCCCATTATAATGCCAATCCAATTTTATCTCTCCATCATAGCCAACTGCAACAATTTCTAAAATTGTTGAAGGATTCAAAGTATCTACTTTAACGACTCCTCCTGAAATAATTTTTGTCCCTTGCCTTCCTTCTAAATCATTTGCTTTAAAATCAAAAGAAATCACACCTTCACCAAAATTTTTATCAATTGATAAATAACCCTTCCAAAATTTTTCATTGCCTAAAAGAGGAATAGGGGTTTTTACTAAACCTCCATCCATAGAGTAGGACAATGTCGGTGCAAAAGATACAATCTTTGAAGTAATCAAACTAATTTCAACTATCCCTTCACTCAAAGGCTCTTCTTTTGAAAAAATAATTTGAGCATTTACAAGAGAATTAATACGTAATATTATTGATAATTCAGTTTCATTCCCAATAGAACCTATTGATTCATCAATACATTTAACATAATAATGATAGATTCCGTCCCCTAAACCAGTAAAACTTTTTTGATGTAATTTCCCAATACTTGAATCAAAATTCATTTCCATATTTTCATAAGAAACGCCTTTAGATAAACTATATTTGCAATGAGCATCAAAATTAGTAGCAACTTTTACTAATATGTCTGAAAAATCTAAAGAATTTTCAAAAGAATTATTTATAGATGAATTATAAATAATTTGAACAGATTGATCTTTTGCCGAAATAAAATAAAAATTATTGACAAATAAAAAAAACAATAACAAAAATAAAATTAATTTTTTCATTATCTTAAACCCCTTAATTTATTTAAGTAAATTTTTCTTTCTTTCCTTATTTTATAAAAAAGAATAGATATTACTAGAATAAAACAAACATAAATAAAAGGCAAAAATAATTTGGAAATAAAATTCTTATCAGAAATCGCCTCTAAAACTGCACTTGACTCAAAAGTTTTCTTACCGCTGTAATAAACTCTTCCGCTAATTACATATTGACCGGCTTTTTGCGGGGTAAAATAAAAATTAAATTTATCTACTTCATTTATACCAATAGCTAATTTTTCGCTTTCTAAAATTTGAACAATCCGGCCCCCTAAAGAAATTTTCCCTTTAAATTGAGCCTCAACCTCTTTTTCACCTTGATTTTTAAAATTAACAATAATAGTAGTTGTTTCCCCAACATTCATTTTTCCAGGGGTTAAAATTCCTAAAAGCTCGCCCTTCACAGTTAAAGCACCTTCTTTTAAAATATCAAAAGTTAAAAGTTCATTTGAATAACATTCTAAAACAGAAACACTCGACCAATATTGACCCAAATCTAAACCTTTTGAATCTAACCTAAATTCGATATTCCCATCTAAAGTAGGTAAAATTTCATTCGCAATTAATTCTTCAGTTTTTAAAATTTCAATTTGATCCTGATCCCAAATCTCAACCAAAACAGTAGGTTTTAATCGAACATTCCCGCTATTTAAGACATTCATTTTTAAAATAATATCATCACCCTCTTCAACAGAAAGAATATCAAAACCTTTAGCAGAACAACTGATTTCTTCAATATCAGTAACTTGAACTTTAATTGACAAATCTAATGACGAGATTATTTTTCCAACAACACCTTCACCTGATTCACCATCAAGACTACTGGTTAATACTCTTAAAAAACCAGAATAATTTCCGTTAGGGATATCATTAGGAGGAGTCACAGAAATTTTAAGGTAATAAGGTTTATCTTTTGAAACATTAATATTTTTTTTTGTGAAATTCAACCATTCAGCAATTTCACCTCTTGCACTTAATTCAAGGCTAACAGGATAATCAGTATCAGCAGAAATCACAGCAGTTTTTTCAGAATAACCATTTCTCATAACATTTTCAAAATTCATTTTTGCAGGACTTAAACCAACATTCGCACAAGAAACAAAATTTAACATAAAAAAGAAATTAAATAAAATTACAATTAATAAAAAACCTTTTCTAAAATACACTTTTCTTACTTTTCTTTCTATCATTTGTCTTCCTCGCGAGTCCTTTTTAATATAAAACTTAATCAATTTCTATATAAGTATAATAAGCTGTTGAACTTGAAAAACCACTTGAACCGTTTTCAGGAACAATCATTTGAAAATCATATTTTGATCCGTCATATCCTGTAACATCCTCTTCCATAATCGTAGCATAAACAGTATTTACTCCGTCACTTAAAGCCATTTCCTCAAAACTTGAATCTTGTGTTATATCATTTACATAAGTATTTATTGTAGGACAAGTATTAGCAGGAATAAAAACAGAACCAACCCAAAGAGAATCATGAGTCCCGGATGCAGATGCATTAAAAGTTTTATTCAATTGATCATTAACATTATTATGATACATCAAAGAAGCTTCAGTATTCAAATAAGTAGTATTTGAACAATTAATACTTGCCCAGGTAACTGCACCTGATTGTCTTGTTGCATAAACCCTTCCGGTAATTGTTGCAATACTCCAATCATAAATTGTTGCACCAGTTGAATCATCTAAAGTAAAACTGCCTGTAACATTACCAATAAATGCTTTCCATCTGGAATTTTGAACAGTTGAGGATAAATTAAAAGTTGAAAGATATCCTCCTGAAACATTAAACATCTTAGTTCCAACTGCAGACTTTGTTTCATTTGAAACGCTGGTAAGAGTGTCAGAACCACTTGGATTTGCAGCAAATAAAAAACTTAATGATAAAAACATCATTAGCATAACTATTAATATTAAACTTCCATTTACAAATATCTTAAGATTTCGTTTTTCAATATTTTTTTTAAGTTTCTTTTCAATTTCCATCTTTTTTTGTGTTTTCACTTTACTTTCTTCCTTTCCGTTTTCCGCATAAAAAATAAAAAAATAAAAAAATAAAATAGTTTTATTCTAATTCAACAAAGAAATAATATGGCCTTGTTGAAGTGTCAGCATTATGACCGTCTTCTAAAACAATCATTTGAAAATCATGACTAGCACTATCAAACCCAAGCATATTTTCTTCTAAGATTGAAGCAAAAATAGTTTCATTGCTTCCACCCTTTAGTAATACTTCTTCAAATTCAGTATCAACACCTGCACCGGTATCACCGTAAATTCTAGCGGACATACATGTATTAGTGTTAATCAAAATATTGTTAACATAAAATGTATCATGATTTTGCAAATTAAATGTTTCATCAATACCATCCACATCATTATTAGCAATATTATATTCCAATTCTAAATTTGAAGTAAATGTTGTATTATTGTAACATTGTGTCCCTACCCAATTAACTGAATTATTAACTGAAGCATAAATTTCACCTTCAGGACTTGCGAGCGACCAGTTATACATTACATTATCACTTCCGTCAGCTAGTTGAACCGTACCAGTTACATTCCCAAAATAACCTTGCCAAGTCTGAGTTGTAACAGTACTTGCCACATCCACTTCAGTAAGATTACCTGCAATTGCAGAATGACTTCCGGCAGGATCTAATGAACCAGTTTCATTACTAATACTAGTTAATGACGCCCCAGAAGGAGAAATTGCTAAAACTAAACTAGGTAAAGCAAGAATTACCAAAGAGATAAATAAGATTAGAGAGAGTTTATTCATCTTTTTCACCACCTCCTTTCAATATATGTTGAGAATCAAGTAAATCAAGTGAGTCATACAAGACTACAAGATTCTCCTTAGTAAATTTATTTAACTGAGTTTTAGAAATAAAATCAAAATCAATTTTTTGCTGGAAATTTTTAATAAAGGTACCAATTTTTGATTTCAAAGCCTTTGAATCAGAAACTAACACCAACTTTGGAACTTTCCCTGATTGGTCAATAAAGGCACCGTCAAATTCATCTAAATCTTCTTCTAATTTAAATAATAATTTAACAAAAAGATCATGTAAAGATATATCGTCAAGCATCCAAATGCTTAAGATTCTTTTATGATGAGGAGTTAAATAAATAATTTTTTTTTCAGAATTTTTCCTTGTCAAAAGAGTAATATAAACTAATTCATTTGAAATACTAAAAACAGTACGAGGTTTTCCTTTTAATACTGAACCGGTTTTCTGTTTTTTAATTAACCTCGCTGCATCAAGCAATTTTAATTGCTGGCTTACATAAGAAACAGTTGTACTCAATTTCTCTGCAATTTCTATTGGAGAAGAGGGATTCTCAGCTACAATTTGCAATATTTCCCACCTCTGAGAGGTAAGAAAAGAATCGAAATCCATGCAGTAAAAAACAACAATCTCTATTTAAATGTTTTGTTTAATTAATACATTAAACAGTTAAATTCTTTATTTAGATTTATTTAAAAAAATCTTAAATTTATAATTTTTATAAATTTAGTAAAATAAAGAATTAAAGAGACTATTTAATTTAATACTAAAATAGTAAAGGAAATAAAGAAAAAATAAAAAAATAAAAATAAAGATTATTGCAGTTCTACATAAAAGTAATAAGGTCTGGTAGCAGTATCAGTTCCATGACCATCTTCTAAGACTAGCATTTCAAAGTCATGAGATCTGTCATCAAAACCCAAAATATCTTCTTCTAATAAAGATGCAAAGATAACCTCATTACTTCCACCAGTCAATAACACCTCTTCAAATTCCTCATTAACACCTGCACCAGTATCTCCATAAACTCTTGTTGACATACAAGTATTAGTGTTAATTAAAATATTATTTACATAAAATGCGTCATGATCTTGCATATTGAATGTTTCATCAATACCATCTACATCATTACTTAGAATATTATATTCCAATTCTAAATTTGAAGTAAATGTTGTATTATTGTAACATTGTGTTCCAACCCAATTAATTGAATTATTCACTGAAGCATAAATTTCACCTTCAGGACTTGCTAAAGACCAGTTATACATTACATTATCACTTCCGTCAGCTAGTTGAAGAGTACCTGAGACATTACCAAAATAACCTTGCCATGATTGAGTAGTGGAAAAACCTACAATGTTTATCTCTGTAACATTTCCTGCAATAGCAGCAACACCCTGAGCAACATCAAGAGGAGCAGTTGAATTGGAAATGCTTGTAATAGTTCCTCCAGATGGAATTACAGCAAGAACAAACCCAAAATTTATTACAGATATCAAAAGAACAATTAAAAAAATATTTATTTTATCAAATTTAAATTCCATAATATCACCTAAAAAATCAAAAGAAAAATAATTAATAAACATTCTCATTTTTCCTTCTCCAATTCTAATAACTTCAAAACAGCAATTTGAATAAACTGCTTATCAGTAGGATATTTAATTTTATTTATCTTTTTTCCTTCTCTAAATTTTTTTACCTCTTTTAAAAGATAATCATCAATTCTAACTTTTTTATCCATTTTTCATGAACCCAATATGTACCCATAATGTACCCAAGATATTTAAACTTAACGATTCCCTCAAAAAATATATTAAAGAATTAAATTAAAAATACAGAATAATCTTTTCCGTCAATATTAATCTGCCTGTTTGTCCTGCTTGAAGGAATATTCAATTTATTGAAAATAGAATCAACAACCAAAATTTTTCCTTCGGTAAAATTAACCATTTTTCTGCTATTTAAAGCAATTTTTTTCAAAGAACTAAGTTTACCTTCAATCAAAGAACCATTTAATACAATTGAAACTTTATGTCCTTTCAAATTTGAAAAACGCATCAAATCTCTTCCGAAATGAAACATACTCATTTCCGGATTATCAACTGGAGGAGAACAAAATAAAATATAACCCAAATTATCATTCATTTTTTTAAAATTAAAAGAATACTTTTTAGATAACTCAGAGATTTCATTAAAATAAGCATCGAATTTTATAAAGATAACAAATGTTTTTTTTAATGAATTATTTGAAATTTCTTTTTTTTCAGAAATAATACTGCTTGATTTTTTAATTCTAATAGAATTAGATTCAATAAAATCTCCTTCTTTACTTTTAACAAAAAAAGACTTAACAAAATTAAAATTTTTAAAAACAAAATAAAAAGAGATTAAAATAAACAAAAAGATAAAAGTAATTATATAACTTTTTATAGTAAAAGTAGAATCAAATAAAATCGCAGCACCAGTCAGATAAGCATTGCTAAAATTATTTTCACCATAACTAACATTATAATAACCATAAAGGTCAAGTTTTGGAATGAATGTTTCGCCAATGTCAAGATTATCAACATTAATTGGAACAATTAAAAATGAAGAACCATTTTGAACTTTCAAGCTCACAATACCATTATAAGGAACATTCCCAATATTTTGAATTTTAATTTTGTTATCAATGACCAAAACTAAAACCTCGCTATTTTCATTGATATAAATCGGTTTTGAAGAAAAGATTTTTCCATAATAAGAATTGATTTTCCAACCTCCCTTAAAAGAATCGCTTTTAAAAAAATAAGATAAATTTTCAGAACTTTTAACCTCTTTTTCGAAAACAATATTATTATTTATATCAAAGATTTTAACAACCAAAGTTTCATTTTCAATAAGATTCCCAACTTGATTAATCAAATTCACTTGAAAGGTTAAATTTTTTGGCAAAACAATTAATTCTTCAGAGATTATTTGAATACTAGTAGGACTGGATAGAACTTCAATCTTTTCACTTTTCCTTCCGGAATTAATAACCTTACCAAGAATGTTTTTTTCTTCTACGCTAAGACTAAAATTATATTTTGAAGGATTTGCTTTTTCAGGGATTAAAAATTCAGAATAAAAAGAACCATTCGTAACTTCAACAGTTTTTTCAATAATTCCGGGAATAGAAATTAAAATTCCCCCGTTAAACATCTGCTTATTTTCTTTTATAACACTTCCATTAATCCTTATTAAATCTAAAGGAGAAAAAAACTTATCATTTAAGTTATATTTAATTAAAACCTCGTTGCTAATTTTAAACTTACTGCTTATTTCTTTTTCCTCACCAAATTTAACATTGCAAACACATTCACCATTAATAGGAGCCGGAAATTCAAAGAAAAAATATCTTTTTTCATTCGAGCCGATTTCATAATAATTCTTGTTGACAATAAAAGTTTGATTATTGCATCCCAAAGATACCTCGACATAATCCGCCAAAGCAAAATTATTTTCAATAGTAAAATTAACTCTCATTTTATCACCAACATTATAAAGATTATCAAAATTATTTTGAAAAATTATAACAGCACTGCCAAAAGGTACAAAAGATAAAATTAGGACTAATATAGATAATAAAAATAATTGCCTCTTCATTATAAATTAAAATAAAGAATGTTTAAAAGATTTTAGATATTATCTCAAAAATTTTTTATCCGATGATTTAGGTCGATATTTCTTAAAACAATCATAAAGACATCAAAAACACCTCTAACTCATAATTATAAACAATCTTTTTCAAATAAAAATCCTTCTGAAATATTCAATAATATAATTTTGATTTATTTTTGCATTTAGACAAGACAAATTTATTTGAAGTGTAGCAGGGCTACATGAAAATGAATTTAACGAAGGATAAATCAAAAAGAAACAAAATTATCTCAATCCTTCAAGGATACTTTTTAATTGATCAATATCTTTACTCATAGAAGATTTCTTTTCTAAATCTTTTAATGCATCAACATACCTTTGAACTTTATGAACCAAATGGTCCAAGTCATCTTTTGACGCTAAACCATTAATCTTATCTTTTGCAAACTGGGCATCTTTAGTATTTTGCTCAACACCAGCCTTCATCTCTTGAAGTTCAGAATCAAAAGAATCAATCATTTGATACTTCTTTCTTACTTCAGCATAAATAGTCTCTATTTTATCAGTATTAATATTAATTTTAGATTCAATTTTTTTAATTTCGATTAACTCTTGCTTAACCTCTTCACTTAATTTAACAATCTCTTCAACACCCCTGAAGAATTTAATTTTTTGCTTAGCATCTTTTAATTCTTCCATAACACGATCCATAATTGTTTCATTTCCTTCTAAATTAGCCTTTAATGCCTCAATTCTTGCTTCCTGTTTCTGGACTTCAGTCATAATCTTTTCCGGTTGAACAGTTTCAACTAAATCATAAGCTTTAATGGATTTCAATTCAACTTCCTGAATAGTTTTATCTCTATCAAGAATCATTGCCCTTAATTCTCCAATCTGTTCACTAATACGATTAAATCTTTCAGAAGTTGATTTTCTAACTTCAGTAAACGCCTCTAAACTAGCCTTTATTTTTTCAATTTCAGCAGCCAATTGAGAAACACTAGCACTCGCTAAAGAATCATCTTTTTTCTCAACTTTTTTTTCCGGGACAGTTCCCCCTTCTAAAGCTAGATCTTCACCTTCCTTTTTCTTCTTCAAAAATTCAAACATTTTTTATCTCCTTTTCAACCTCTTCGATTAACTTAATAACAATTTTAAAATCTCTCTTGTTATGCGTCACATTAAAATATTTAATTTTCAAATTTAATAAATTTACCTTAATTGAAATAAAAAATACATCAATGCCTTTTGACTTGAATAATTTAATTTTTTGCCTAAATAAATAAATCTTTTTTTCCAAAGCAACCTTCAATGAATATTCAAGTAAATGAATTTGCTCATCTAAATCTTTGGTTTTTTTAATCTTAACAAAAATTGCTTTATCAATTAATTTTTTTGCATAAAAAATCAAAAGCTTAGCTTTCTTTTTATTTTCCTTTATAACTAATCTTTCACTATTTGATTTGCCAAAAAGGAAGGATTTATTTTTATAAAACATTAAACTATAATAGAAAAATTAATTTATAATATTTGTCTTTTAAGAAAATTTTAATTTTATTTATTCAAGGCATCTTTTGCTTTCTTAATTAACTTATTATCAACAATATTAGGAACATCTTTTATTTTTAACCCTTCTTTTTTGAGGTTATTTTCAGGCTTTTTATCAACAACCTTTCCAATCTTTTCTTTGTTTCTTTCATCTAATCCTTTTTCTTTTTCAGAAGAATTATTTACTAAAGCCTTAACAATAACTTTTTCCCGCTCCTTTTTAGCTTCTTCAACTGCCTTTTTTACATCTTCTTCATTTGCAAGTTCCAATAATCGAGGTTTAGGCTTTTTACCCAATTTTTCCCATTCCTTTTCAATTCGCGGTTTTAATCCCTCAAGATAAATTTCTACAACTGAAAAACTACCTGACATAATTTTATCCTTAATTAACTTCAACTCCATCTTTAAATCAAAAATATCAACACCTTCTTTTTCTATCTGAAGCGTTTGATCAGCTAAATCATCAACAAGATCATTATAACGATTATATTTCTCAAGTTCTTCATCGGGTAATCTACGGGTGCTATGCAAAATTGGTCTAAAATTAATAAAATAAGGTCGACCACGATTATATTCTGCATTTTGAAACATTGCAACACCAACTTCTGCACGAACTAAAGATTTCAAAAAACCCTCACCATATTTTGTTTTAATCCTTTCAAGGTCTGACTCTTCCAAAGTCCTTGTTTGAACTTCAGTATTAATGTTAGCTTTAATTTCACCAACAAAATCATTTAATACCTGCGAAATCAGCATTACACCAATACCCCACTTACGAAACTCCCTGCAAGCCCTTTCAATTTGCAGGAACCCTTCACCACTACCACCAAACTTAGAAAGTAATCTATGAACTTCATCAAAAACAACCAAAACTTTCAAAGTAGGAGATTCCTTTGGATCTGATTTAAACACCTGCCTAATAACATTGGCAATAAAAAAATCTATATCTTTTGGATCCAGTTTATTCAATGAAAAAATTTGAATTTGCCCGGGATTAATGTGCTTATTAATATCAATAATTTGCCGGGCATTAATCACCTGCCGAACATTCCCTTTAAATCCCCTTGCATCACTTTCTTTTAAACCAAACTTTGAATAAAAAGACATCATCTTTTTATCATCGCATTTTCTAAGCATACCACTCCACTGAGCAGTTGGATCAAATACAATAACAGCGATATCATTCATTAAAGCTTCTTCAATAATAACCTGTGCTGAAATAGATTTACCCATACCAGTTGCACCAGCAACGATTGCGTGTGTAGTCAACCTCTCCAATTCATAATAAGCCGGGTGTTTTGATTCAGCAACTAAACCTAATTTAACAACTTTTTCACCGGGATGAGGCAAAGTTGCATAATCCACTTCAACACGATACCTCTTTTTTCTTTCTTCATATTTTCGATAAAGCAAAAAATTCAAAGATACAAAACTTAAGAAAGAAATAATCATAATCATCACCCACAAAGGAATGCCGAAAAAAGAATACAAATAGATTGGTCTTGAAACAATAAATGATGCAGTCGAACGGGATAATAAATTTAAATAACGAGCTTCAATTTCTAAAACATATTCTCCCTCCGAAACATTGGCAGGAATATTAATTTCTTTTAATAATGTCAAGGAATTTTGAATCTCAGAATCATACTCCTCAACATTATAGACAACACCTTCACTATCCTTAATAACTGATTTTAAAGAAACTTTATAGCTTTGGTCCCTTAACAAATTTTGAAGACTTAATTTATACTTTAAATTTTCACCAGGTTGAACAATATTATTAAATAAATCGATTTCAGATAATAAAACTTCAACAGGAAATTTTTTTTCTACAATAGTAATGATAATAGGAATAACCAGATCCAAATCTCCGGCAATAGTTAACGTTCCATTATAAACACCTAAAGGTTTAGTACCATAAATCGTAAGAACCAAATTTGCAAATGAATCAGGATTTACAGAAAGAGCACTTTTATCTAATTCAATAAAATTTTTTATTTCAGGAGATAATGTAAAAATCAAATCCATATTAGTTGTTTTAAAATTATAAAGCCCGATAGTTTCTTCTATAAAAGTATTTTGCCTAACCTCTTTTCTAATCTCCTTAGTGCTTACCCAAAAATCTTCAGCTTTAGAAATAATTTCTGGAGTCGGTCTTTTGTTGTATTTCCCGTCGTCGTCATTATTCTCAGTATATGGCCCGGTAACAAAATCATAATTTAAAGTGCTATAAACCATAACAATATTATGAGTAACATTTGTAGTATTTGATGAAAAATTTAAAATAGCATAATAATTGTCATAAAATAATTTTGTTGCAATAATTGGATGCTGACCCAAAGTTAAAGAAGGCCTAAATGAATAATAACCTAAACTATTTGTAGTAGTCGTAGAATTCCCTAATTGAATAGTAACATTTTCTAAAACATTTCCTAAATCACTTGAAACATAACCGGAAACTAAAGGTGTAATTGTAACATTATAAGAATCAGCCTCAGGAGATAAAGTAATATTTCTTAAAAAAGCTGAACTGCTAAAATTCACTTCAATTGTTGAAATATGCGTTTGATAACCTAACTTTAAACCAAGTAAAGTATAATTTCCGGAAATTACAGTAAAATTTAAAGTATAATATCCGTCTTCATTTGTAATGCCTGTATAACCAGCCAAATTAACTGTAGCATTAAATAAAGGATTATTATCTTCATCAAAAACATAACCTGAAACATTACCCAAAATATTTTCTCCAATTCCACCTCCAGCAGGACATTCATCATAAGGGTCAGTAAAAAAATAATAAGTTTGAGTATCATCAGGAATACCGGGAATCAATGTTTGGTAATTAACTAATTTTTCAGGGTTAAAAGATTTTTGAACTGTTTCAATATGTGTCACATAAACAAAATTGGTTCCGTCATATAAAATACCCATATCAAAGATTTCATTCTCTCCGTCATATCTATAAGTATAAGTTGAGGGAACATCAGTAATATTTCTGCTTCCAACCATTATACTCATATTACCGATAAAAGTGTTCACCGCACAATCAACTTTTCCGGAACATCCAATAATCAAATCTAAATCTGCAGGATTTGCAGGTTCTAAAGTTTCAAAACTAATAGCACTTGAATTCGAAATATAAACTTCATTTCCCCCTTCAACATCAGACTGCACACAATCAAAAAAAACATCCATACGACCAATATAACCCGTGCTAAAATCATCAAAAAGTAATTCAGTAAAACCAGGAACTCTTAATGCTAAACCATAAATACCCTGCCAATAAATAGTATCAAAGGTATCATGAATAACTACCTCACTAATACTGCCTGCTTGACTACTAAGATAACCCGCATAACCGGTAATGGAAATTTTTGATAAGAGGAATATAAATAACAAAGAACTGGTAATAACAGTAATCAAAAATAAAGAAAAAATCAATTTATTTTCAAGTAAATCTTTTTTTAAAACCTCTTTTGCAATATCACCAACTTTTTTATTTTTATTATTAATAGACATATAATCAAACAATACATAAAATAATTAATAAACTTTCCTAAATAAGCAAAAAACACAAATAAAAATTAACTTTTTATTAAGACATTTTTGAAGTCTCATTATCATCAACAGATAAAACTTTATTTTCCTCTTTCTCCAAATTCTCTGCAGAATCTTCCTTTTTTTTAAATTTTATCCATATTTTTTTAAACAAATTATTAAACCAATTTTTTATTTGAGTATATATCAAAGAAACTTTATTTTTAAATTTATTAAAGAATGTTAAAATCTCTAAATTAATTCTATAAAAAAACATTCCAAAAAAAGATTTAGTATCTAAATAAAATATTTTTAAAAAAAGTTTTAATTTATAATAAATCTTTTTAAGAATAACCGGAATAAATAAATCAAAGAAATTTTTTAATTTTAATCTAAATTTAAATTTAAATAATTGCCAATTGATAAAAAATTGCTGTTTTTTTGAAAGAGCTAAATCGAGATGTTCAACCTCAAATTGATCCTTGCCTTTTTTAATAACTTTTTTTTGTTCGATTTTTGTGTCCTCTTCAAAAACTTTTTGTTGATTCTTTTTAACAAAATTTTCAATATCTTTTTTATATTTTTGAATAAGTTCATTTAAACGAACGTGATATTCTTTCTCAATAATAACTTTTAAAGGCCTGTCGGCAAGTTTTAATTTTTCAGAAAGGTTTTTTTCTTCTAATTTAAATTGAGAGTCATAATACTCATCAATTTGCTTTAAATTTTTAAATTTCATTTTAAGATAATTTATTTGCAATAGCAATCGCAAGTATTGCACTGATTATTAAAAGACACAAAAGTTGAATTAAAATAAAAATATCCTTTGATTTTGCATGAATTCTGGCAGGCAATTTTACATTCGCCTTCGTTCTGGATTTTATGAATTAAATTTCCCATTATCAAAGCACATTCATCTTTTATTAAAAGATATTCAGGATCCCTAAAATTATTTTTTACTTTTTCTAGAATATTTAATTGAATAAAAGTTAACAAAAAAATTAATAAAATAAAAAAAGTCACTAAAGGATAAATAACTTTTATAATTTTTTTCCGAAACGTTATTTTCATTTACTTTTTCCCTTGGTCTCTGGATTTCTTCTTGCAAATCTTAACAAATTCAGCCAAAAGCTCTTTTAATTCTTTTTCTTCGTCTTTAATCTCTTCCTCTTTTTCAATTAAATCAAAATAAATGTTTTGCCATTCTTTTTCTAAAGATTGTAAATGATTAATTTTCACGGATATCTTTTCCTGAAAATTTTTACCCAGGACTTTTATAATTGAATTTGTTTTTTGTTTTTCCCAATAACCCCTCATATCCGAAACAACATCTCGAGGCAAAAACTTTTTATTATACCAATCTTCTAATTGGTCTAAGTCATTCATTTCACTAGACAAATTTTCTTGTAAATCACTAAAAAAACTTTTTTCATTATCTAGAGATCCTTTAATCAAATCTTTTTTTTGGGAAACATCTTCTTTGATGTCTTTTTTTTGTGAAGCTATAGGCTTTTCAATTTCAGGAAACGCCAAAACAGGTTTATTTTTTGACTCTTCCTCTTCAAGATACTTATGGACAATTTTTCCTTCTTCATTAAAAAAACCACCAATCTTATCTGAAGCTAATTCAGGTAATTCATCCGGAACTTTGCTCCTTTTAAAAATTTTGAAAACCATTTTATTTTAAATCAAGATTATTTTAAATAACTTTCTTATTCTATCACCACCTTTACAGTTTTATTTAAATATTTTTTTGAAAGGATAACATGAGCACCATTTCCAAAGGAAGTAATCTTTTTTTCAATAACTTTTTCAGGAACATTCAGCAACCTTAAAGTTTGATTTATTGAATCAATATTTTTAACTAACGAATTAATATTTTCTTTATTCATATATACAATTATATATACTTATTTATAAATCTTTCTTTTTTTCAAAAAATAAAAATAAAACTTTCAAACATTAAACCAAATCGTAATAAAGATAGATAGTCTCGCTATCTGTTGAATCATAATCCCTTAATTCCACCGGAACTCTTATTTCATAATCATAAGTACCATACTCTCCGACAGATTCTTTGTTAATACTCGCAACAAAAACTAAATCTTCTTTATCTGCAAAATTATATTCATTATCGCCAAGATCATCAGAACTATCCCAGAGTATTCCGGTTTGAAAGTTTTCATTATTAGTAGAATTAATTATCGGCACATTTGAAATAACTTTATTATGAATTAAAAAATTATCAGTTTCTTTTGGGGTACCCCCGTCAGTAAAAACAGAATAAATAGAATCTTCAAAATTTTGCATACCCAAAAGATTATCTATCTCCGAAAAATCATCAAAGCTATTGCCCCCTGTAATATTCCTTCCAATAGCTAAAAGACTAAGCCAATCAATCTCACTTTCTTTATCTGTCATAAACACATTGCCATTCAAATTTATTTCATTCCCCCAAGAACTCACGTTTTTTAATAAGAAGTCGGACAGGATTTTAACAGCACTTACATTACCATAAAATTCTTGCCAAGCTCCAACATAAAGAGTTTGATTAATAAAATTATTATTTTCATCAGATTCTAAAATTAAATTATTTAAGTCAGAATTGACAAAAAAATTAGAAGTCCCAATAATAGCATCCAAGGAGACATTCACAAAAGAAGTAGAAAGACCACTAAGAGAAATTGTCTGATTCAATCCTATTTGTTGTCCTCCAAAAAAAGGATTGCCGTTATAAAACCCTATTAAAAAATTATCTGCATTACTACACCCATTATTTTTTATTGTAGCATTTAAAATAACACTTTCTCCTTCAAAAGGATCCAAAGTACTAAAACTGAAATTTAAAAATTTTAAATCAGGCAAATTAGTATATGAAAAAAAATCAGGAGAAGTTAAATTCAGAGAATTATTTGCTTTATCAAAAGAATAGCAGTTAAAATTCCAACTACCAATCTTATTAATTAAAAGATCTATATAATAATCATTTCCTGCAAAGAAATCTGCAGTAAAATTTTTATTTCCGCTGGAATTCATCGCTTCAATAATAACATTTTCAATCCCTGTTGAATCATTAGTATTACAAGTTATTCTAACAAAAGTAAAATTCCCACAGGTATGAGTTTCGTTTACTAAAACAGAATTTACAAAAGGTTTTGTTCTATCAACATTTAAAGAAAAGTTATTTATATAAAAAGAAGAAGCAGACAAATTATCTTGAGCTTTACAATTCCATTCATAATGTCCTTCCGGAAGACTTTTTGTAAATAGAACAGAAGAATTACTTCCTAAAGCAGGTAAAGTTTCATTTAAATGCCATCCAGATGACCAATTCCCGTATAAGCTGATATTTGCTAAATTCGAGTCCAAATCTCCGGCTGAACAATTAAAAGTAATATTAATTAAAGAAGTATTTGCAGAATTCACAGGAACATTCAAAAAAGAATCAGGAATACTATTTAAGGTAATATTATTAGCAGTATCAAAACCGCCGTCGGTAACAATTAAGGAAACTTTTTCACTAACATAACCATCCCCTGCATCATAAACCATCACATTCAATTCATCATCGATTTGACAAGGAGCCAATAACATTTCACAATCAATCATATAAGTTTTATTTGTTGAAGAATCACCATTAACACCAATTGTATCGGTTAAATTATCTTGAATTCCGTTCATAGGATTCCACAAAACAACCTTATGATCATTTGCGATAGTGCCATCTTTAGCGTCATTAACAATACCAACAACATAATGTGCTGCAGAACAATAAGGAATTAAAAAGAAAATAAGAATGGCAACAAATAAAAAAAGATTAAACTTCATTTTTTATCCTCCTCAATTATAATCCTTTTTTTCAAAACATCAAATTTAATTAAAATCTTCTTGCCGGATTTTAAACCCAGAGTATCAACTATTGCTTTTGGAATTTTTATTCTATCCCCTGTTTGAATTTTCGCATCCTTAAATAAAACTTCGCTCATTTTATAAGTACTATTAAAGTACTTTTAAAAGTATTTAAATTTATTTGTTAATAGATTTTATAAAGTCAAAAGATTAATAGATAATATGTTGAAAATACTCTTTGATGCAAAAAAAGCAAAGAAGCATCCATGGGAAATGATGATGATAGCAATTTTTTATTCTTCAATATCAATTTTTCTGGGCTCATGGATATTCCCTGAATATTCCTCATTAATAATTATTTTTTTAACTGTCTTTTCCTGCTCATATATCATTCAAAGCTCGATAAAAATTGAAGAAACAAAAGAAAAAAATTACAACACAGAATCATTTTTATTAAAAGAGCATTCAAAATTATTAAAAATATTATTATTTTTATTTATAGGGTTTGTTATCTCTTTTTCTTTTTGGTCATTTATTTTGCCTGAAGAAAAGATTTCAACACTCTTTAGCTTACAGGAAGAAACAATTAAAGGTGTTCGGTCAATGGCAGTAACAGGAGATGCGATTAACAAAGACGTATTCAAAATTATTTTTTTAAACAATATTAAAGTTTTATCTCTTTCATTTTTATTGGCACTTTTTTATGGAGCAGGAGCAATTTTTGTTTTAACATGGAATGCAAGTATAATGGGACTTGTAATTGGAACACTCACAAAAAACATTGGAGGTATTTTTGCAATGCCTGTTGCATTCACAAAATATTTTCTTCACGGAATTCCGGAAATGTTGTCTTATTTGATAATAATTCTTGCGGGAGGAATCATCTCAACTTCAATAATAAAAGGAGATATTTTAAAAAAAGGAAAAACAAGAAGAATAATAACAGATACAATAATTTTAGTAATTATTTCAATAAGTTTAATGACTGTTGCAGCATTAATAGAAGTATATATCTCACCATTAATATAAAATTAAATGCCTTTATATTTTGATTTTAAATCTTCTAAAGAAAGACCATTAATAGAATCCGCTCCTTCATCATCACGAAACGCTCGAGTGTTTCTTAGATAATTTTTCGTTTCTTCTCTTCTTCTTTCATTATTTTCTAATAAAATTTCAATTTGCCTTTCTCTGGTTAAAGGTTTTTTTATCCCAATAGAATCAAAAATTTCTTCGACATCAAAATTATTTTCTATGCTTCCCATAATTTTACCTTAACCCAAAAATAATTTTTCATTTATAAAGATTTATGCAATTCAGAATTAATATATTCCTATTAATATAAAAACATTTATATAAGTTTTATACGAAAGTATTCGTATGGACAAAAAATTCTTTTTAATAATTGGATTATTAATCAGCATAACATCCCTAATCTCTGCAGAAAATTTTACAAATATCCTTTCAAATTCAGAAAATTGGCAGGATGTATATTCAATAATGCATTATGCAAATTTAAAAAATGTTGAAGGAGATTTTATAACAAGCACAGAACATGGAACAGTAATATTGAATGGAATTAATAAAGAGAATAAAATAAAAGTAATTACTTCAAAAGACAATCCCTATTTATTTAATTATAAAGAAACTATTGAATCTCAAGGTTTTCAGGGAGTTGAAGAAATTATAGTTGAAGATGCAAATCTTGAATTAATAAATGACTTGCCGGAAATCCAAAACTTTATTATTGTCGGTGATTCATTTGGTTATAATGCAATTGCGGTAATACCTTACGCAATTTTAACAGATTCATGGGTCTTTCTGGCAAATAGACTAAATGCACAAGAAATAGACTTTATTCTATCAGAACGAAATGTTAAGACAATATTAATTTATGGCTATGTTGATAGAGAAGTCAGAGATGCAATTGAAAAATATAACCCTGAAGTAATTGATAATGAAGACAGATTCCAGGATAATATTGAAATAGTAGAGAAATTTTTAGCAATACAACCAACTAAACAAGTACTCTTAACAAATGGAGAATTTATTGAAAAAGAATTAATGAAAGGAAAAGAACCAATAATCTTTACTGGAAAAGAAAATGTTCCTGACCAGATTAGAGATTACTTAAAAGATTCAATGATTGAAATAGGGGTTTTAATTGGAAACGACTTAATTAACACAGCAACAAACATTCGAAGAAGCACAGGGATAAGTGTAATGGTAAAATTCGCACGAGGTGCAAGGTCTCAACAAAGTGGAATTTCAGCAGTTGAAGGGCTTGATTTATTCCCCTTGCCAACCCCAACAATGAATTTGGAATTACATTCTGTAAAATATAATAAAATAAATTCTCAATTAGAAGTCACATATAAAAGTTCTTCGAATATTCCTATCTATTTTAAAGGAACAATAACCGTAAAATCAGATACAGAATCAATTAAAGTTGGAGATACACAACCAACATTCATAACCCCGGGAAATTTTAAGACAGTAATATATCCTCTTGAATTAAAATCTTTAGAAGATTTATCTGCGGAAATTTATACTATTTATGGGGATTCAAAATCATCATCAGATAGGATTTTGGAAAAAGAAATAGATATAGGTGTAATAGAAGTTTTAGATAAATGCAAAATAGAAATTAAAGATTTAAAATATAATAAACAAAGTAAATCATTTATTATAGATATAAAAAATTTAGAAGATACCAATTGTTGGGTTAGTATTGAACTGGAAGATGTTTTAACAGGATATACAAAAAAAACAATAGGAACCGAAAAGTCAATAGAAATACCCGCTAAAAAATCTAAAGCAATAAACATTAAAGAAGAAATGACAGAAGAAGATTTAAGTTCAAATAAGATTATTAACCTAATTGCCCATTATGGTGAAAGAGAAGAAAATTTAGTAAATATAATTCAAGGAGAATTTGAATTAAATATTGATAGCTTAACAACAATAACTTATGCAATATTAATCATTTTGTTAATAATAATCTTATTAATAGTATTTTTATTTGTTTTAAAAAAAGATGATGATGAAGATCTTTAAAAAATAAATCTTAAAGACAATCTCATTTATTCGACTGCAACTCTATTCTTTCATTCTCTTTCACAGCCCTTTCTTGCTCTTCAAAAGAGATTAAACTTTTTTCAATATTTTCAACTAAAATAAAAATCTTGTTAAAATCTTCTTTATTTAAAGAAGAACTAAAAAGTTTAATCTTTAATGGAACAGACATGAATCTTAAACTTAAGAATAAAACAGGGTAACCCTTTTTTCTTAAATCAGATAGTCTGGATTTAAGATCATCACTTTTATCTTTTAAAAAATCAAGTACTAATCCCTTAATAAAAATATTAAAATCTTCTTTTTCATTAAAAACCCGATTAAACTGAATCTTTTCAATAAATTTGGAATTCTTATTTTTAATATCTGATAAGATTAAGGATAAATCTTTTGAAATAAATTTGAAAGTATCTTCAAATGATTCAATTTTTACTCCTTGATTTCCAGAAACTGTTTTTTTAAACTCATCGTCCCTTTTCTTTAATTTCTCTTCATCTTTAACCTCGCTCTTATTAACATTACTTTCTTTAGAAATTTGTTTATCCTTTTTCATCTTTTTTCTTCAAAGGCTTTTTATTTAATTTATTTTTAATTTTTTCATCCTTATTATTAATATTATTTTCTTTAGAAACAGTTTTATTTTTTTCTTCAACAACCTCTTTTTTTAAAGATTTCCCAAAATTCATCAAAACTTTGATAATTTCAGATTTATCTTTAAGAGATTTATATTTTTCACCTTCATCTTTTGAAAAATTATTTGTTATCCAATCAGATATATCATTTTTTTCATCATTAACATGAATTTTAAAAATTTCGTCGTCCATATTCGGCAAATAATCCCTTAACTCTTTTACACTGCCAACCATAATACCATTATCAAAAATTAAAGGTGCAACTTCCTTTTCATCTAATTTTTCTTCAACTTTTTTCTTTCCACTTTCTTTTTCATCTTCTTTTTTTTGTTCTTTCTCAAATTTTTCTCTGGATTTTTTAGCTTCTTCGATTGATTTTTTTATTTCTTCCTCGCTTGCAAGTTCAATTTTTCTTTCTTTAGGTTTTTTCCCTAATTTTTCCCATTCCTTTTCAATTCGCGGTTTTAATCCCTCAAGATAAATCTCTACAACCGAAAAACTACCTGACATAATTTTATCCTTAATTAATTTTAACTCCATCTTTAAATCAAAAGTATCAATCTTTTCTTCTTCTAATTGAGAAATCTGATACTCTAAATCATCAAAAATATCATTATAATTATTATATTTCTCAAGCTCCTCGTCAGGCAATCTACGGGTACTATGTAAAATTGGTCTAAAATTAATAAAATAAGGTTGAGCATGATTATAAGCCGGATTTTCAAACATACCAACACCAACAGATGCCCTAACTAATGACTGCAAAAATTCTTCACCATATTTTGTTTTAATACGATTTAAATCTCCTTCATCACGAGTCCTCATTTGTACTTCTGTGGAAATATTAGCTTTAATCTCCCCAACAAAATCATTTAAAACCTGTGAAACCAACATAATTCCAATACCCCATTTACGAAATTCTCTGCAACCCCTTTCAATTTGCAGGAAACCTTCACCGCTACCGCCAAACTTAGAAAGTAACCTATGGACTTCATCAAAAACAATTAAAATTTTTAAATTTGGAGATTCTTTTGGATCTGATTTAAACACCTGCCTAATAACATTTGCAACAAAAGTATCCATTTGTTTTGGATCTAGTTTATTTAAAGAAAAAATTTGAATTTGCCCGGGAGTCATATATTTATTAATATCAATAATTTGTCGTGCATCCCTAACCTGTCGAACATTTCCTTTAAATGCTCTTGCATCACTTTCTTTTAATCCGAAGTTAGAATAATAAGAAATCATCTTTTTATCATCACATTTTCTAAGCATACCACTCCACTGAGCAGTCGGATCAAAAACAATAACAGCAATATTATTCATTAAAGCCTCTTCGATAATAACTTGTGCTGAAATGGATTTACCACCCCCAGTTGCACCCGCAACAATTGAATGAGTAGTTAATTTGTTTGGATCTAAATACGCAAGAGTCTTTTTTTCCGCGATATGCCCAAGGTACAAAAAACCATCTTCTTTTTTTGGAATAGTATCTAAATCTAATTTCATTTTATACTTCTTCTTACTTTCAATATGTCTTTTAATGAAAATAAATAAAATTAAACTTAAAAGAAAAAAAGAAACAATCAAAATTAACATCCACATCGGAAAAAAACCAAATAAAATAATATTCATAAAAGCAACTTTCAACACAAAAGGAGAGGTATCAATTATTGTTTCATCATCATATAAAAGAGTTGTTTTTAAAATATAATCCCCTTTTTGTACTTCTAAAGGTAAATCAAAGATTTTAATTTCCTGAATAGAATTACTAACATTAATTAATTCGTTTCCTAAAAGATAAGTATTATTATTTTCATCAACTAAAGAATAATACAATGAAACATTATTTACCTCCTCCAGATTTAACTTATTTAAATTTAATTTAAATCTAATTGGTTTATCCAAAACAAAACTTTTCCTTAGTAAATCTATATTCATTAATAAAAGAGGATTCAAATCTGTTTCAACAATACTTAAATTTACAGAAATTTTCTCCTCAATATCTCCTCTTAAACCAATATTACCCGTATAAACACCTAACTCTTTTCCTTTTATTAAAAAATAAGCGGACTCACTTCCCATAGAAGGAATTAAAAGGCTTACATTTTCAAATTCAATAAAATCTAATAAATCATTTTCAACATAAAAAGTCACAGTGATCTCTTTTGGTAAAGAATTTTCTACTATAATAAAATCTCTAAAAATGGTTTCAATTTTTATTGATCTATCAATTTTACTTCTCGAAAGAGTATAGCCATCTTTTTCGATTTCTTCTCCGTAATTAGAATTAATAGAAGTTATTAAATTCAAATTTAAAAAAAGAATTAACAAAAAACCTAAAAAAAAAGAAGACTTATTTTTTTGCAGATTCATCTTTATGTACCTCTTTCTTATTTGTCAACTGTTTCACAATATTTGATTTTTCTTTTTTTTGTACACTTTCTTCAATCTCTTTTGTATTTTTATCTTTTTTAATTTCATTCAATTTACTAACATTTTTCTTTTGTTTATATTTTTCAGATTCTTCATCTTCTTTAACCACTTTTTCGCTTTTGTTTACTTTCTCTTCAATCTTTTCTTCAGATTCACCACCTTCTTCATTTTTTTTAATCTCTTTTTCATCAATAATCTTTGAATCTTCTTTTTCATCGCTACTTTCTTCAAATTCTTTATCTTCCTTGGTACTTTTCACCTCTTTGCCTTCTTTTAAATGCTTTTTAATTAAAGGCTTTGATTCTAAATCAAATTTCTTGGTTAATTTTTGTATTTCTTTTTTTAATAATTCTCTATCATTTAAAGCATCTTTAGATATGTATTCTCCATAATGTTTTTTAATTAAAATAAAAAGATTTGCAGCAGAATCATAATTTCCTTCATGAATCAATCTTTTTAATTCGAGTAATTTAATGTATAATTCAAGTAATTCTTCCTTATTTTTTTCATGCTTATATCTTAATAAAAGTAAAAAAGAAAAAACAGAGAAGGAAAAAATTAAAATAAAAATAAAAGAAGATTTCAAAAAAGAAGAGAATACAAATTTTAAACCTACTTCAAAAGAATCAGAATTCATCGCAATATAATCTTCATCAGAAGCTCTGGCATAAAAAAGATAATTTCCAATTGGAAAATCCTCGAAAAGACTTAAATTTCTTTCAAGATTTAAAGAAGATTCAAGCAAAATTAATTCTTCTTTGGAATTATAGATATTTCCATAGTAATCCTTTATATCGTAATATAATGTTAAATTTAAAGGAATTTTATCATTTACGTGACTAATGGTGATATTTGCCTTGACAACTTCATTCGGTTTGATAATTTTAAATTCTTCAAAGATATTAACTTTAAGATCTAAATCAACATTTAATGGATTAATCTCAAAAACTAAAGGAATTTTGACTTGATAAATAGAATTAATTACAAAAAGAGAAAAATATTGTCCTGGATCAATATCTTTAGGAAAAATAAAATCCATAGTTATTTTTTTACTTTTACCTGCTTCTAAAGTAAAATTTTTTTCACTTAACAATGCTTTAAACCCTTTAACGTTCTCAAAAGATAGATTAAAGCTTAAATTAGTATTACCAATATTCGTGATTTCAATTATTCTTGTTGTACTACCTCCTTGTTTTAAAGAAATAAGAAAAGAATCAACACTTAATGTAAAATTCTCAACTTTTTCCCTCTCTAAAATAGGTAAAATAAAATTTTTTGTGAAAGAAGAACTTGAACTATCCCTATCACTATTGCTACTACTTGGAGGAGGGGGAAAGACTCTGGTTGAAACAACGAAAGATTGAGTAGAGGAACAATTTGAGTTACTGCTTGTATCTTTTGCACAAAAATACCAATAAACCGTTGAACCCCCACCGGCACTAATTTGTTTTGTATAAGAAGAAAGATTTTGAATACCATTAAATAAATAAGTATAATTTGCCCAAATTCCTCCTTGATTAATTGAAAAAGTATATTCTTTTAAACCCCCATTATCCTCCCAAATAGCACTAAAAGTTACATAAGAATTTTGATAAATTTCTGAAATGCTTTTTCCTAAAAAACTATACCGAGGAGATTCTGTATCTGTTCCAACATTTAAATAAACTAAATTACTTGTTGAGTTTTCTTCACCATCTGATGCATAAAAAAATACAGTCTCAGTACCAACAAAATTTAAATTAGGATAAAAAGAAACATTTGAATTATTAATAAAAACAGTAATATTTGAAGTATTTGAAAAAGAATAAACCATATCTAAACCTTCACTGTCCAAGAAATAATCTTCCAAATTAAAAGCATTTGTTAAATTTTCATTAGTCGCCCATGTAAAATTCGGAATGTTCTGAATTAACAAAGGCGGACCATTCAAAACATTCATTTCAGTTAGAACTTCTGCATAAATAAAAGAAAAAATTCCAAAAGAAAATAAAATTCCAATTATCAATAAATACCTCTTCATTACCATAGAATTCTTACTCAATTTTTCTTTAAATAACTTTATTTTCTGTACTCGATACAAACATTTTCATTTGTAAAGAAAAAACAGAAAAAAGTTTATAAAGACCTAAATAGTATCTATATTATGTCTAAGAAAGACTTAAAAGAGACTAAAAGAAGTCCTGAAGAAAAAATGAAAGCAGAAACAGTTGTTGTTAAAGGTACTTTGACAGTAAACCAACGGGAAATTCTAAGAAAATTTATAGGAATCATCGGAAGCAATGAACAGGATGTCGTTGGAAAAATAATAACTCTTTGGTTATATAATGAGGGTCATTTAACAGAAAAAAAATGATAAAAATACAAAAAAAAAGGATATTAGTGTCAGCGATATTAATTATGATTATATCAAGTTTTTTAATAGTCAATGAAGACAACTGGGGAAAAGAGGTTAATATAAAAAGCGAGGAACATCTGAGATATCCATTACTTACTTACGCAGATGTTCCTCCTATTTCTCTTCATAAAAAAATAAATTCTTTCTATGAGGAGATTAATTGCACAATTGATTATTATAATTGTGATAATTTTACAACACAAACCGAATCTCAGGAAGTTTTTGATAATTGTATAGCACAGGAAAAAGGAGACATCCATGTTTTAGATTTAGATAATGATAGTATACCTTGTGAAGAATTAATCTTTAAAATAGAAAATCCTAATTTACAGGAGATCTACCTAAATCATGAAAAAATAGAATTTTCATTGCCTTCAAAATATAATTATAGTTTTATAAAATTAACACAGCCAAATAACAATACAGAATATTTAAATTTTACAAATAATTATATAACAATAGAAAAATCAAAGATAATTCAGGCCGGAAAATATTCACTAAAAATAAACACCACAGAAAATAATACACATTTTTTTATTAATCAATTTAATTTTTCAATTATAAGTGCATCATTAATAGTAAATACAACAAAAGCAAATATTGGAGAAACAATAAAAATGGGAATAACAATTAATTCTCCGGAAAATAACATTCTTTTTTATGATTTAGATTATGATGATGGCTCTTCAGGAAAAACTGAAACAATATATAATAATTTAATAACAAAAACTATATCATATTCTTATTCTATAAAAGGAGATTTTGTTCCTGTCTTTAATTTCTTCTTGAATAATAATAAAAATTTTACAATTACAAATCAAACAATAAAGATAGTCTCGAACAAAGATGCAATCTCTCCGGAAATAGAACAAATATATCCATTAAATAATGAAATAATAAATAAAAATTCAATAAATTTTTCATATAAAGCTAATGACAGCATAAAGTTAGATAACTGTACATATGAATTATATAAATACGAAGGCTCTATTGGATATGAAGAATACACAACCACAAAAAAACCTATTGAAAATAATGAATTAGTAGAAATTCAAATGATTGATTTTAATGAGGGAAATTATTCATGGTATATAATTTGCTATGATAATTCAAGTAATGAACTCACAAAAAAAAGAGATTTTAAAATATCTTTTTTAAATAATTCAACAAATCAAACAAAGTTACAAAATCTAAGCCATGATAAAGAAGAAGAAATAAATGAATTAACAAAAAATTTAGAAGATTTTTTAATCAAAATGAATTCCTTAAGTCTTGAGGAACTTGATGCATTAAATGATTTAGGAATCACAAGCGATTTAAAATATTATCAAAAAAGACTAATTCAAATAAATCAGGATTTAGGAAACAATATAAAATTCATCACAGATTCACAATTAAGGGAAAAAAGAAAACAGGAATCATTAAATGAACTGGAAACAATTAAAAAAAATATACCTCAAAATGTAAAAATAATAAATAGTAATGAATTTGTAAAAAATAGTATAACCGATTCTTTAAAGGAAATAATTCAAAAATATTTAAATTCAAAAAATGAAGAATTGACTAAAAAAGAGATTAAAAAGATAACTGAAAGTAATTATAATCTTCAAAATAAAATGACAGTCTCAACAAAAATAAAACAAATTCAAATAGATTACCTAAATTCAACAAAAAAAATAACATTAATCACAAAAGAAATTAAATTAAAAGACGAACAAATAGAAACAATTTTAGAAGTATTTTCTGAAAATTTTAAAAATCAAATAGAATTTGTCACCAAAAATGAAAATTTAAATAATAATTTATATGAGATAAAGATTAAAGATTTAGAAAATAATAAAATAATTTATTATATTGAAGAGTTTATTGATGAAAATTTAATAAAAGATTCAGAAACAATTTTGTTTGAAAAATTACAAACTCAACCAATAGGAATTACAGGATATTTTTTATTAGATTTAAATGAGAAAAAAAATATTTATTATTTATTCGGTTCATTATTGATAATAATTTTCCTGATTTATTTTATTTCAAAAATTTATAAAAATTACAAAATCAAAGAATGGAAAAAAGAAGAAAATGTTGTTAAATGCTTTAAATTTATAAAAGAAAGTAAAAAAGCTTTAGAAAGAAAAGATTTCTCAACAGCAAAAGAAAAATATCATAAATTAAAAGAAATATACCCTTTAATTTCTAAAGATTGTCAAAAATATTTATATAAAACCATTCAGAAAATAAGAATAAGCATTGATAAAAAAGAAATAAGTCAATTAATTAAAGAATATGAAGAAGCAAAATCAAGTAATCGTAAAGAAGATTCTATAATTATTTATAAGAATATCCAAAAAATATACACAAATTTACCAAAAAAATATCAGGAAAAAGTATATAATAAAATTTTTAAAGAAAACTTGGATTTTTAAAAATTATTCTTCTTTTTTCTCTTTTTGAACAGAAGGAAGGTTAATATGTAAAGGCAAATTCATTTCATCTTCTAATTGCAATGACTTGATATTACATTTTCTTAGAATAATGTTAAATAAAACAATTTTGAAATCTTCAGAAATTTTTTTAGTTCCCCATTTTCTAATAATATCTTTCATGCTTTCTACATCTGTTTCTATTAAAATATTTCCTTCAAACTCAATAATAGCAATATTTGGTTCATAATTTAACAAATAATTAAATTTAACACCAAGAATCTCTTCTTTTCCTTTTAAAATATTAGTTTTTATTTCTTTTATCTCTTGAATATTAATATTTGTATTAATCTTCAAACCTTTAAAATTATCTGATTCTTTATTAATACTTATTTTACTAAAGTTAAATCCAATTAATTTCATAATAATAAAATAAAAGATTTATTTTTAAATATTATTGTGATTTTTTACAAAAAGAATCTAAATTTTTAATTAATTTCAAATATGCCTACTCCCTCACCCCATGATTTCGTATAGAAAAGTTTATATAATAAAAATAAAATATTTTTTATATTATTATTATTTATAAATATTTATATTATATATTATATATATCTCTTCGATAAAATACCTTTTTTTATAAATTTTATAAATTTATAATTTAATTTTGAAAAAATTAAAGAATTTAAAGAATTTATATAAAAAAGGGTGATTTCTGTTTAAATTTAAAGAATCTTTGGTATAAATAGTAATAATAAAGAAATATGTAAAATAGTTAAATTCTACTTAAATTCTAATATTAATAGTAATAGTAATAATAAAGAAATATGTAAAATAGTTAAATTCTACTTAAATTCTAATATTAATAGTAATAGTAATAATAAAGAAATATGTAAAATAATTAAATTCTACTTAAATTCTAATATTAATTGATTTTATATTAATTATTAAAATATTCAAAAAATTCTCTATAAAAAATAAAAAAATCAAAATTCCATGAGAAATGGAGGTGTTTTTCTTTTTTAGTAGTTATAATCCTTTATATAATAATTTTATTTCTTTTCGTTGGTAAATTAACTTTGATTATTTTTTCCACACGAAATCAACCAGTGAGGCACTCATGATTTTTAGTATAAAAAATAAATCAATTAATTAAAAAAATGCAAACAGATATAGATGAAATTTTTGAAGCTTTTGACAAAAATCAGATATTTAAAGATAAATCCATATTACAGGCAAATTATCAACCTGAAGAAATATTACATAGAAGCGAGCAAATAAAACAAATAGCTTCAATCCTTGCACCGGTTTTAAGAGGTGAAAGAACAAGTAATTTATTTTTATACGGAAAAACCGGAACAGGCAAAACCCTTTCAATTCAATATATTAAAGAACAATTAATGAAAAGAGTAGATAAAAATGCAGATTTTACTTTAAGAATAGAATATTTAAACTGCAAATTAAAAAAAGTAGCTGATACAGAATATAGAATCTTAGCAGAATTAATCAAAAAATTAGGAGGAGAAGTACCATCTACAGGTTTACCAACTGAAGCGGTTTATTCGAAATTTATTGAAATAATAGATAAAGAAAAACAATTAATAGTATTAATTTTAGATGAAATTGATCAAACTGTAAAAAAAATTTCAAGTGATTTTTTATATAATCTTACAAGGCTTAATTCTGAATTATCCCAAACACAAATATGTATAGTAGGAATAAGCAATAATTTAACCTTTTTGGATAATATTGATCCAAGAGTAAGAAGTTCGCTTTCTGAAGAAGAAATTGTGTTTCCCCCATATAATGCAATTCAATTACAGGAAATATTACTTAATAGGTCTAAAAAAGCATTTTATGATAATATTGTTCATGAAGGAGTAATCACAAAATGTGCAGCATATGCTGCAAGGGAACATGGTGATGCAAGAAGAGCATTAGATCTTATAAGGATTGCAGGAGAACTTGCCGAAAGAGATAATTCCAATAATATTAAAGTAGAACATATAGACCAAGCAAATAGTAAAATTGAAAGAGATAAAATTTTAGATGTAATTAAATCAGAACCACGACAATTTCAGTTTGTCTTGTATTCAATTATATTATTATCTGAAGGACTTAAAGATGAACCATTATTCACCGGAGATGTTTATAATCATTATCAAGACCTTTGTTTGAAAAATAAATGTGAAGTTTTAACACAAAGAAGAGTAAGTGATATTATTCAGGAATTTGATATGTTAGGAATTATTAATGTAAGAGTAATTTCTAAAGGAAGAGGTGGAAGAATGAGAGAAATTAAATTAGCAATTACAAAAAATATTATAAAAAAAGCAAAAGAAATAATCGAAGAATCTATAAGTTATTGCTAATCTTAATTTTTATTATATTCTTTAAATATTAATTTAAAATTAAGATGAATAAAAAAAATAAACTCAAAATAGGAATAGATATAGATGATGTTATTATAAATTTTATAAAACCTTTTTTAAAATTTTATAATGAAAAATTTAAAGATAATAAAAATTTTTCAGATTGTACTTCTTATCATTTTTCAGATTGTTTTAAAATAACAAAAGAAAAAGAATTTATCTTAATAGAAGAGTTTAATTGTAAAAAATTTCATGAACTTGAATTAATTGAAGAATTTAAAAATAAAATTAATTTTCTTTTCAAGAATTATGAAGTTTTTTTTATTACTGCAAGACCCCTTTCAATTAAAGATAAAACTGAAATATTTTTTGAAAAATTTTTAAAAAATAAAAAATATACTATTATTTATTCTGTGAATTATCATTATAATCCTTCTAATGAAGGAAAAAGTAAAGTTGAAATTTGTGAATCTTTAGGCCTGTCTTATTTTATAGAAGATAATCAATATAATGCATTGGGTTGTGCAAAAAAAGGAATTAAAACTTTTTTGATAAATAAACCCTGGAATAATAATTGTGAAAATCACAATAATCTTATTAAAGTAGATAATTGGGATGAGATTATGGAGAAATTGAAAGATGAATCAGGAAATAATTAAATTTTGTTTAGGAAAAGGTATTTTATTAGAAAGAGAAATTTTAAATGCCCTTAACGAATCAAATGACATAGAAAATTTAAAAATCTTTTTAGAAAAAATAAAGTTATTAACAAAACAAAAAGTAATAAATAAAAGTTTATTTGAAAATAATAAAATTTTTTTAAGAGATTATTCACAGACTCTTTCGAAAGAAGACAAAAAAAATTTTGAGGCATTAATTAATAGTTTAGGTATTTTTTTTCAAAATGAATCAAAAAATGATTTTAAAAAAGTTTTAGATTGTACTGAAAAAAAAGAAAAGATGAATATAAAAGTGACAAATATGACACAAACAGTGCCAAAATCTATCGAAGTAAAAGATTTTGTTAATTTTTTTAAAAGTCGATTAAATGAAATGAAAAATTTTTTGCAGGATAATTCTGAATTAAATAATTTGGTTTCAATTAATAAAATTTCAGGAAAGAAACAGAATATTTCTATTATAGGTATGGTTTATAGTAAAAAAATAACAAAAAATAAAAATATGTTAATAGAAATAGAAGATTTAACCGGAAGAATAACAATTTTAATTAATAAAGATAAAGAAGATCTTTATAAAAAAGCAGAAGATATAGCTTTAGATTCTATTATCGGTTTAAAAGGTTCTGGAAGTAAAGAACTTTTTTTTGTAAGCGAAATTATTTTTCCGGAAGCAAATTTAAATGAAAGAAAAAGAGCAGACTTTGAAGAATATGCTCTTTTTCTGGGAGATTTACATTTTGGAAGCAAACTTTTTTTAAAAAAAGATTTTCTTAAATTTATTGATTACATCAATGGAAAAGTTGAAAATACTCCGGAAGTAAAAAAAATTAAATATCTTTTTTTAGTAGGAGATCTTGTTACAGGGGTAGGTAATTATCCAAATCAGGAAAATGACTTAGAAATTCAGGATTTAGAACAGCAATTTATTCATTTAGCAAAGATATTAAATACAATTCGTAAAGATATAAAAATAATTATTTCTCCGGGAAATCATGACGGTGTAAGATTAATGGAACCTCAGCCAATGCTTGATGAAAAATATGCTTGGCCGATTTATGAAATAGAAAATGTGATAATTACAACAAATCCTTCAACAGTAAATATTGGTTCCAGAGAAGGTTTTCAAGGATTTGATGTATTGGCTTATCACGGTTTTTCATTTACTTATTATGCAAATAATGTTCCAAAATTAATGATAAAAAAAGCAATGAATACACCCGAAGAAATTATAAAATATTTACTAAAACAAAGACATCTTGCACCAACACATGCATCAAACCAGTATTTTCCAACAGAAAAAGATTCTTTAGTTTTAAGGAAAATCCCGGATATAATTCTTGCAGGTCATACTCACAAAAGTGCAGTTAGTTATTATAATAATATTTTAATAATTTCAACATCCTGCTGGGAATCTATGACACCTTATCAGGAAAAATTTGGAAATAAACCTGATCACTGTAAAGTTCCAATGTTTAATTTAAAAACAAGAGCAATTAAAATTTTAGATTTTGAAAGTATAGAAAAAAATGACAACTGAAGAATATTTCCAAGATATAAAAAAACAAGTAGATTTAGTATACGATGTAGTAAAAAAAGCTAAGGCTAAAGGTTTTGACCCTTCTTTAGAAATAGAAATACCATTAGCAATGACAATGGCTGAAAAAGTAGTAGGTTTAATTTCAACAATTTATCCTCAAATGAAAGGGACAGGAATAGCAAAAAGGATACTTGAATTAGAAGAACAATATGGAAAGTTAGATACAACAGTTGTTTTTAAAATTGCTGAAGAAGTTTCAAAACAAGAATTCTGTAAATTTGATACCGTTCTGCAAGCAATTGATGCAGGAATAAGGGTAGGTTTTGCATATATTACTTTAGGAGTTGTAGCTTCACCAATAGAAGGATATACAGAATTAAAAATAGGTAAAACAAAAGACGGAAAAGAATATTTTATTGCTTATTTTTCAGGGCCAATTAGAAGTGCCGGAACAACCGCAACATGTATAGCATTAATGTTAATAGATTATTTAAGAGAACTTTTTGGATATGCAAAATATGATCCCACTGAAGAAGAAATAAAAAGATATATCACAGAAAACACAGATTATCATGAAAGAGTAAGTAATCTGCAATATTTCCCTTTGGAACCGGAAATGGAATTTTTAGCAAGGAATTTACCATTTCAAATAGCGGGAGAACCAACAGAAAGTATAGAAGTATCAAATTATAAAAATCTGGAACGTGTTGACACAAATTTTATTCGTGGAGGAATGTGTTTAACCTTTTCAGAAGGTCTTGCCCAAAAAGGACAAAAAGCATATAGATTATATAACGGAGCAAAAAAAAATGGTGTAAACATGACAGGTTTTGATTTTCTTAAAGAATATATTGAACTGCATGAAAAATTAACCTCCGGAAAAAAAGGGAAATCAAGCGGTGGGATACCTCCTTATATGAAAGACCTAGTCGCAGGCAGACCGATTTATGGGCACCCCTCTCGATCAGGATCATTTAGATTTAGATATGGAAGAAGCAGAGTTGATGGTTTTTCAGCAGTATCATTAAATCCTGCAACAATGGCAATAACAGATAATTTCATTGCAATGGGGACACAGCTAAAAATTGAAAAACCAACAAAAGGATGCGTCACAATGTGTTGCGACAAAATAGATGGACCAATTATAAAATTAATTAACGGAAGTGTAAGAAGGATAACGGACAAAGAAGAAGCAAGAAAAATCTATAAAGATATGGAAGAAGTAATTTATCTTGGAGATATGTTATTTCCTTATAGTGATGTTCTTAATAGAAATGCAGTTTTGCTAAAGCCGGGTTATGTCGAAGAATGGTGGAAATTAAATTTAACAGATGTTTCTGAAAATAATCTCGACGAATTTAATATTTCTTTTGAAGAAGCAATAGGAATAAGCCTCAAGCATAAAATACCATTGCATCCAAAATATATTTTTTATTGGACAGAGATAACAATAGAACAATTTAAAGGATTAATTGATTGGATAAAACATTCAAAAGTAAATAATAAATTAATTTTACCTTATAACAAAACAGAAAAAGAAATCTTTCAAATTGGAAAAAGGGCATTAGAATTATTAGGTATACCTCATGAAGTAACAATAGAGAATGTAGTAATTAATTCTGAAGAAAGCAGAGCATTATTTGCAAATCTTGGATTGGATTTTAATTCAATAAAAAATGGAGAAGAATATTTTATCAAAGATTTTTCAGATAAAGCTTTTTTTAATAAAGAATTTGAAGAAGAAAATGTATTAGATAGAATAAATAAAATTTCTTCTTTTCAAATAAAAAATAAAGCAGGAGATTTCATTGGGGCAAGAATGGGCAGACCTGAAAAAGCAAAATTAAGAAAATTAACCGGTAGCCCAAACGTACTATTTCCTGTTGGAAAAGAAGGAGGAAGATTAAGAAATGTTTTAGAAGCATGCAAAGTTGGTAAAATCAAAAGTACTTTTCCTTTTTATTATTGTAAAAAGTGTGATCATGAAACAATTTATACTTCTTGCGAAAACTGTAACGAAAAAACAATAAAGAAATATTATTTTTATGAAACTAAAGAAAAATCTTTTGACAAAAAAATAGAAGGAAGCGAAAAAGAAGGAGCACCTTATTACAATAAAATTTTAGATGTAAATTATTATTTTGACAAAGCTAAAGAAAAAATAGGCATGAAAAAAAGTGAAACACCTTTATTAGTTAAAGGAATACGTTCAACATCTTCAGGTGAACACATGATGGAGCATTTATCAAAAGGAATATTAAGAGCTTCTTATGATTTGCAAGTAAATAAAGACGGAACTATAAGATACGATGCTGTAGAGATGCCTTTAGTTGCGTTTAAACCTCTGGAAATCGGTGTAAGCATAGAAAAGTTAAAAGAGTTAGGTTATACGCATGATTTTAATGGAGACGAATTAAAAAAAGATGACCAAATTTTAGAGCTAATGCCTCACGATGTTTTATTGCCCTGTTATCCTGATTCAATGGATGAAAAAGCTGACGATGTTTTTTTGAAAGTTAGCCAGTTTGTTGATGACTTACTCGTTAAATTTTATGGATTAGAGCCATTTTATAATGCAAAAAAAAGAGAAGATTTGATTGGCAAGATTGGAATTTGCATGGCACCTCATAATTGTGCAGGAGTTATTTGCAGATTTATTGGTTTTTCCAAAACATTAGGCTTAATGGCAAGTCCCTATATGCATGCGGCGATTAGAAGAGACTGTGATGGAGATGAAGCAGCGATAATGCTCCTTGGAGATGTCCTTTTGAATTTTTCACGTTCATTTTTGCCTGGACATAGGGGCGGAACTCAGGATGCACCTTTGGTTTTAAATGCCAGAATTGATGCAGGAGAAGTTGATGACCAGATTCTTGATTTTGAATTTGTTAAAGGTCATTATCCTTTAGAACTATATGAAAAAGCTGAGAAAAGAATGCATTCTTCAGAAGTAAAAGGAATAAGAACTTGCAGAGATGTAATGAAAGAAAAAAAAGACCCTTTTATCGGATTAGGTTTTACTCATGACACGACTAACTTTAATGACGGTGTTGGTTGTTCTTCGTATAAAACTCTGGGAACAATGCAGGAAAAAGTACGGCATCAAATGGAACTTGTTGAAAAACTTAGAGCCGTTGATACAAGTGATACCGCAAGACTTATTATTGAAAGACACTTTATGAGAGATCTAAGAGGTAATTTAAGAAAGTTTTCAATGCAGGGATTTAGATGTGTAGCTTGCAACGATATCATGAGGCGTCCACCACTAAGCGGAGTATGTATAAAATGCGGAGGAAAACTTATATTCACAATTCATGAAGGGGGAATAAAAAAATACCTTGAACCAGCATTAGAGCTTGCAACAAAATATAATTTATCGCCCTATATGAAACAAAATCTTGATTTAGTAAAGAGATATATTGAAAGTATTTTTGGGAAAGAACTTGAAAAGCAAGAAGAATTAGGCAAATGGTTTTAAGAATTTAAATAACCCTTATAAAATAGAATATTTATTAAGTTCCTCGTATATAGAATTTAATGGATGATACTAAAGAAATTAATGATTTCTTAAAAGTATGTAACGAAAAAGATTACCTTAAAAAAGATATAAATTCTTTTTTAATTGCAATAGATTTTGCAAAGAAAAATTTAGAAAACCGTAAAAGAGAATCAGGGGAATATATTTATCAAAATAATATAAACATCGGAATAATTTTAGTTAAATCCAATTTATCTAAAGAGATTGTGATTGCAGGACTTTTGTATGGTCTTGAAAAGTTAGTTATTGCAAAAGAAATTAAAGAAACTTTTGGAGAAGATATTGCAAGTCTTATTTTTGGGCAGTTACAATTTAATGAAGTTAAAAAAGGAAACAAAAATCTTGAAGCAGGAATAATTAGAAAAATTCTTTTGACCAGCCTATACGATGTAAGAATTATTTTGGTCAAGCTTGCTGTAAAATTAGCAAGTTTGAATACTATTCAAGTCTTTGATGCAAAAAAGCAAAAAGAAATAGCAAAAGAAGTTCTCGAGATTTATGTGCCCTTGGCAGCAAGATTAGGTTTAGAATATATTAGGACAAGATTAGAATCATTAGCATTTAAGGTTGTTTATCCTAAACAATATTTAGAAATTTCAAATTTTTTTAAAGAAACATCTAAAGAAAGAGAAGAATTTGTAAAAAATTTAGTTGAAGAAATAATAATTTTATTAGATAAAAAAGTCGGAATAGTAAAAGTAAAAGGAAGGCATAAACAAATAAGAAGTATTTTTAAAAAGATTTTAGAAAAAGGAACATCATTAAAAGAACAGAAAGATCATTATGCTATAAGAATAATTGTTAAAACTATAGACGATTGTTATAAAACTCTTGGAATTTTACACCAGAATTATGAACCATCGGAAGAAGGACTTAAAGATTATATAAATTCTCCTAAACCAAACGGATATCAATCAATTCATACAATCATAAAAATTCCAAAGGAAAAGAAGGAGGTGGAAGTTCAAATAAGAACACAGGATATGGATGAGTTTGCCGAAGAAGGAGGAGCATCTCATTGGAGTTATAAAAAACTGCAATCAGATAAAAATTTTGAAAAGAAAGTAGGATGGCTCAGAGAATTAATTGAATTCCAAAAAAATTCTTCAGAAAAAGATTTTATGAATGGATTAAAATTGGACCTGTTTGCAGATAAGATTTATTGTTATACTCCAAAAGGAGATGTTAGGGAATTACCAAAAAATGCAACAGTATTAGACTTTGCATATAGTATTCATCAGGAAATTGGAGAAAAATCTATTGGAGGAAGGATAAACGGCAAATTTGTTTCATTAAAAGAACCTTTAAAAAATGGTGTAGTTGTGGAAATTGTAACAAACAAAAATCAAAGACCAAGAAGAGATTGGCTTAAATTTGTGATTTCCTCTCGAGCAAAAACCAAAATTAAGCAAGGTGTAAAAAGATATGAATCAATTCCAATTACTCATGTATATACAGTTGAAAACAAAAAAGATGAAGATTATGACAATCTTGTTGAGTGCCCTGAATTTCCGAATGCTATTTTTTCTCTTGCAAAATGTTGTTCTCCTGTCCCAAAAGATTCTTTAATTGCAATAATGAAATCTTATAAAAACTTTTTAGTTCACAAAGAAAACTGTCCAAGGTTAAAAGGAAATATAAAAAATGCGATACCCGTTTTTTGGAAAAAAGTATTTAATAGTCCCTTAAAACTAAAAGTCTTTTCTGAAGACAGACCGGGAATTCTTGCAGATGTGCTTAATACAATCTCTCGGGAAGGATTTGTTGTAAAAAAAGCAACAGCAAAAATCGTAAGTGAAGGATTTACAGAATGTGGTTTTGTAATTATCCCAAAAGTTCTGGAAGACGTTTATGATATGGTCAATCGGGTGAAAAAAGTCAGAAGTGTGCGTAAAATTTTCTTTGAATAACTTTTTAAACAATTTTTTCTTTTAATTTCTGATGACGCAAAAAGAAAAATTTCACGAAAGAGTTTATTCTAAAACAAAATCTTCTGCACAAAGGTTCAATAATGAATTTAAAAAGCAAGTTGCAACAGGTGTAACTGCAGCATTTGCCTTTTTTATTGCATTAAGCTGGAGGACTCCAATAGAAAATTTAATTAATCTTTTTATAAAAAAATTCGATTTTATGCAAAGTGCAATTTATTGGGAATTTCTTTCTGCAATTTTAGTGACTATTATTGCTGCTGTAGGTTTAATTTTTATTTCAAGATGGTCTTTAGAGGGTTCAAAATAATTTATAATTCATTACAAAAAATAATAAAGAATTGTAGGAATTATCAGGCAACCCATCATATTTGTTCTTCGAACATTTAATTTAATGCAATAAATCCCCGTAAAAGTGGAGATAACAAAAACAATCAAACCCAAAAAACCGGAAATAAAGAAAATAACAACAAATAAAATTAATAATGTAGCAATTGAAATTTTTGTATAATTGATGTTTGTTATTTTTTGAGAGATTATTTTTGTTAAATAAATAGTTAAGAAAAAAGCGATAAACCCTGAAATCAAAATGGTTAAAATTACTAAACCCAATAATTCGGGAGTAAATGAATCCATTATTTGCTGAATTGCAACAGCAGAGCCGGTTCTGGTCTTTGAAATAGCATATAAAGAAATAAATGAAAAACCCATAACAAGAGTATTTGTCGCACCAAGTAGAACTAAAAAATCTTTATCCTTTGTCTTAGCTATAAGATTGCCAATTATTGCTGCTTGACTACTGCCTAAACCAGGAAGAAAACAACAAAATGGTGAAGCAATTAAAGCCCCAAACATCGGTCTAAAATATTTTGTTTTTGGATTTATAATCTCCTGCTTTGGAATTTGCTTTTTATTTTTAATACTTATTATCAGCATAGAACTTCCAAAAAGACCTGTTAAGAGAGGCAAAAGTGGTTCTTTTAAAAATTCATTATTTAAAACGCATAACCCTAAAATTCCTGTAATTAAAAAAACAAAAAAAGAGGTAAATTTTTTCTTTTCTAAATAAATTAAAAAGAATGAAACTAAAATTAAAAGATAAGGAATAAGTGGTTTAGTTAAATTGTATATACTTGGCAAAATAAATATTGAAGGAATTGCAATAAGTGAAATAAGGATAATGGAAAACAAGCTACCATAATTTGTAAGCATTACTGCCTGATAACCCTGACCCTTCTTAAGTAATTCATGCCCTGGCAAAATTGAAAGTTCTGTATCTGTGTCAGGACAGCCTAAAAAAATTGAAGGAATAAAATCAATAAATGTATGCGTAATTGACATCGCGACTATAAAAAGAATTAATATTGTAGGGTCCATTTGAGAAAAAGAAGTAAGCGACAAAGAAACAAGAAGAACCCCGATTAAATTAATATGTATTCCAGGAGTAAGACCTGTTAACGTCCCGGCAGTCACACCAAGTAAAATTGCAATCAAAATTTCAACGAGCATGATATTTTAATCAAAAAGTGATTTATTATTCCTATCATCAATTTGGGATAAATTTTAGCCGAAAATGATAATAATCTTTTTAAAGAACTTTCTGTTTAAATTTAATATGGTTCAATCAATTAAAGAAAGGTTGGAGCAATTCTATTCAGAATTTAAAACTGATAAAGAAAGAGAAGAATTTGAAAAAAATTATCAGATGTTATTTAATGAAACTTTTTCTAATGCAAAAAGAGAATTTTATAGAATTGAAGAACAAAATGAAAAAGCATATCAGGAAGCAAATAAAGCAATAGATGATTTAAGAAAATCAGAGCAAGAATTAGATTTAACCCTAGGCAAATTATTAAATGAAACAACAAATTTAAAAAAATCTCTTGAATCTTTAGCTGATAGAATAGAGCCACAAAAAGATTTTGTTTTTTTTGATGAACCTAATGATACAAATAATGGAAAGATTCATTAACCTTTAATATCCTTTGACCAATCATGGTTTGGGTCTTCACCGTTTTTTATCTCATATGCTTTCAAGAGTTCCCTCATCTCTTTAATGATTCCCTGTTTCTTAACACAAGAAACTGATGCACCTCTTGTAACAATCAGGTATTCTCCAAATGGTTCCAGTATTTTTTTGCATTTTGTCAAGGCTACTCTTTTCTCTTTTAAATCTCTATATTGTTTCATTTCTATTTTATTTATTAATACTGTTGGTATAAGCAGAGCAAAAATATAATGGAAAGATTCATTAATCCTTAAAAGGATTTTCAAATTTTGGAGAATTTAAACAGTTGTCGCAACTTTTGCAATTGTCTTCTAAGAACTTTTCCCCAAAATAGTTTAATAAAAATCTCCTTCTGCATTTATTTGTATTGCAATATCCAATAACAATATCTAATCTCTTTTTCGTATTTTCTTTAATTTGTTCATCATCCATTTTTTCAATGAAAAATTCATGTTTATATAAATCTGATTTTGAGTAAAATAATACACACTCGCTTTTTAGTCCGTCTCTTCCTGCCCTACCAATTTCTTGATAATACCCTTCCATTGTTTTAGGAAAACTATAATGAACTACTAATCTTACATCAGGTTTATCAATTCCCATGCCAAATGCAATTGTAGCAACAACAATCTTTACTTTGTTTTGTATAAATTGTTCTTGATGAAATTTTCGAATATTGCCATTTAGCCCTGCATGATATGCTAAAACATTAAAACCTTTGGCCTTCAATTTTTCTGAAATCTTTTCCACTTCATTTCTTGAGAAACAATAAATAATAGAAGAACCCTCTTCATGCTTTTTTAGTAAATCAACAAGTTTCGGGAATGCATCCCTTTTTTTGATTATTATAAAACTCAAATTTTTCCTGTCAAAACTGGAAATAAAAATTTTTGGATCTATTAAAGATAATTGTTTGCAAATATCATTTTGAATTTTAGGCGTTGCAGTTGCAGTAAGTGCAATAATTGAAATATTTGGGAATGTTTCTCTTAAATTTTTGAGTTCTCTATAACTTGGGCGAAAATCATGACCCCATTCAGAAATACAGTGTGCTTCGTCGATTGCAATTAAACTTATATTTGCAGATTTTAAAAAATTTCTAAAGCTTTCTAAAGCCAATCTTTCCGGAGCTATGTATAGCATTTTAATTTCTCCCATTAAAATCTTAAATTGAATTTCTGCTAATTCATCTATAGCTAATGATGAATTGATAAATTCTGCCGGGATTCCTTTAGATTTTAGATTATCTACCTGATCTTTCATTAATGCTATTAGAGGGGATATAACTAATGTAATTCCTTTCAGCTTTAATGCCGGAATTTGGTAGCAAAGTGATTTGCCTCCACCTGTAGGTAAAATTGCAAAAACATCCTTTTTCTCTAAAACGCTTTTGATTATCTCTTCTTGAGGATATCTAAATTCGTCATAACCAAAATATCTCTTTAAAACCTCTTTCATAAATATAAATTTGAAAATAATTTTTTAAATATATATGAACTATTTAGTATTAACAAAATCCTTGATACTATATATTTTAACATCTTAAAGTTTTTATACTTTTAATATTACTTTTTTATATGGATTATGTGAAAGAGGCGTTTTTAAAAGTAAAAGAGGATATGGGTGTTTTAAAGCAAGAAATAAATTCAATGAGGGAAGATATAGCTTCAAGTTTATCTAAAATGCAGGAATTTGAAAAGCTGTTAAAGGATCTTCAATCAAACAATCATTCTGTTTATAATGATTCTTTCGACAGACAGACCTTTCGACAGACAGACAGACAGATAAATTCGACAAGTTCGACAGGTTATCCAACAGATAACTATCCCTTTGAGGGCTTAAAACCCTTAAATCCTTGTGTTTCCAATGGAAACAAGGGGGTTCCAACAAACAGACAGACAAACCAACAGACAAACCAACAGATGAATTTTTTAAGCGAAAATGCCCAACTTTCTCCAGATTTTAATCCTCTTGGGATGCAGATTCCTTTAAAATCTTCTCCTTCAATTCTCCCTCAAAATTCCATTGATAATGCAGTGAATATTTTAAACTCTTTAGATAATTTAAAAAAAGAAATTAGATTAAAATTTAAACGTTTAACTGAACAAGAATTGCTTATTTTTTCAACAATCTATCAATTTGATGAAGAATTTGGATTTTCAGATTATCGTGGAATCTCTCAAAAATTGAATCTTTCTGAAAGTTCTATTCGGGATTATGTTCAGCGATTAATTAAAAAAGGTATTCCTATAGAAAAAAATAAAATTAATAACAAAACTATTCAACTTTCGATTTCAAACAATCTAAAGAAAATTGCAACTCTACCGACGATATTGCAACTAAGAGATCTTTAAAAATTATTTTTATCTAAACAAAATCATTCTATTAAATAAATGAGTTAATCGTTTCACAGAATAACTCTTTAAATTTCCTTTTTTCTTGTTTTTTATTAAATTTTTCTCTTTCTAATGAACTTTTATAAGTTTTCCTTTTCAATCTTCTCTTTTTTCTTTAAATCCTTTTGTTTTTGTCGTCGATATCTTTGGATACATCTATTTAATTATCTGAAAACTTTCTTTTAAGTGTTCTTAGTTAATAATTAGATATTATCTTTCATTAAAATAGTCTCACTTTTAATTTGTTTTCCTCTATTTTTACCCTTTTTTCAGGATTTTAACCAAAAATAGACATTTTTTCAATTAAAATTCCTTTTTTTAGTCTCCCTTTTTGTCATTTTCTTCTTTATTTAAGTGATTTTTATTGGTTTTTTAATAATAGATCTTATCTTTTACTAATACTTCCTTTTAATCTCACTTTTTATCAATTTTTCATCTGTTTTTTGCTTTTTTAACTCTCACTTTTGGCTTTTTATTAGGCATTTTTAATAACAGACCTTGTCTTTTTACTAAAAATTCCCTTTTTTATTCATTTTCATCTGTTTTTTCTTGTTTTTTTGCTTTCTTAACACTCACTTTTGACTTTTTAAGCAATTTTTCTTTAATTTCTTCAGGTATGTATACCCGTTTTTTTCCATTTTTTTCTATAACTTCTTCAATTAAACTCTCACTTTTCTGTTTTATGGTATTTATTTGGCCTCTAATTGTCGATTTTTCCTTTCCAAGCATTGCTGCAAGGTCTTCATAACTTAATCTCAACTCTGTATTTAGCAAAATCCATAAAATTGCTCTTTCTGTTATGGAAAATTGTTCAAAATTAGGTGTTTGAACACCTGTTTGAACACCTGTTTGGACAGTGTAAACAGCTGTCTGTTTATCCAACACCTGTTTAGGTGTTTTAAACGGCTGTTGGGTTTTCATTTCTCCCATCATTGAAACAATGTTTTTTATACTTTCAATCTCTTCTTTGATAGACGATAAATCGTTTTTCAAACTTTCTATATCTTTTTTTTGGATGTTTTTTTCTGAATCAAGGTGTTTAATCCACCCGCTAACTGCGCCAATGTCTTTTTTGACAGATTCAAAACCTTGTTTTGTATCGTCTTTTATACTTTTTATTTCTTTTTTTTGTAAAAACCAACCAAACATGGGGATATATCGTATTTTAACTTTAAAAATGTTTTGTTTTTTCGTCGTTAAAACCATCTTTTTTAGTATATTTTCTAATAATTTAAACCCTGTTTTTAAACACCTGTTTTTTTAAAAAAACACTGTTTATATAAAAATATCTCGATAAACAGGCTGTTTAAACAGGTTTAAACAGGCCAAACAACCAAATGCTTTCTCTAAATATTAATTACCTAAGGTTACCTAAGTGAATGAAGCAGACAAAATAATTTGCAAAGGTTTATTAATTTTTATTTTTTTTGTCTTATATGAATAAAAATCTTCTTGATTATTTTGTTGGCGGAAAAAAATTTAAAAGCGAATTTAGAAGACAATTTCGATTATTAGTAGTAATAACTCTTGGATTTACAATCGCTTTTACCTGGCGTCAAACAGTATTTGATATTTCACAATCCTTCATTAAGTTTATAACTCATATAGAAAATATATCTATTTCAAGCATTCTAACTTCAATTTTTATCACTCTTATAAGCATATTTTTCATCTATTTAACTTCTCATTTCTTAAAAGACGGTGTTGAAAATTATTAGTTAATTTACTGTTTAAACAGGTGTTTAAAATAGAGATTTTATAAGGATCTTTTTGTTAATTCTTCTGAAATTTAGTAAACTTTCTAAAAGTATTAATTATATATAAATTCATTAACCTAACCTAAGTGAATAAATTAGCTTTTTAAACAGGTGTTTAAAACAAAGAAATTATCAATAATTTTTTTGAAGATACAAACTTTTTCTCTCGATTTTTTATTAATTTTATCTATTGGACTTAATCTTTTATATATTAATTTTAAGCGAAAATTTTAATATTTTGTCATAAATTTTTAATTGAAATTTATTACTTTTTCGTTGTTTAAACAGGTGTTTAACAATCAATAATCTCGAAGAAAGATTTATTTTATTTTTTATATAAAATTTAATTTTTTTATCTTTCTTAATATTTTATTTTTCTAAATAACTAACATAACCTAAGTGAATAACCTTAAAAATTTTTCATTTGTTTAAACAGCCAATTTTATGCATTTATCTAGAGCATTCCTGAATTATATTTGAATATTTTTACTATTCTTTAATCCGATTCGTTAATCATAAGTAGATAATCTTTTATTTTGAATCTTCTAAACCTTTATGGATTTCACTAGCCTAACTTAAGTGGATGATACTAAAGATTTTTCATTATAATTTATTAAAACAAACAGCTGTTTAAACATCCCATATTATATTTATCGAGAGAATCCCTAAAATTTATTCGAATAATTCGCTATTTACTTGAATTTATTTTCTAAATTTTTCTCTAATCATAAGTAAATAATTTTCTAAGCTTTTGTAGTTTTCATTAACCTAACCTTAGTGCACTATCTTTTGATCTTTTAATAAATTTTTTGAAAATTTTAAGTTTTAAAGGGCTAAAAATGCGTAAAATTTATATAGTTTTTCCAATAAGGCTATAATATAATTATTATAAGGGAACCCTTAATGGAAAAAACTCACCTAAGTGCACGCTCTGGAACCTCTAAAATGGACTCTAATTCTCAAAATCATCCAAAAGTGGCGATTTATTCGCGTGTTTCAACTGAAGAGCAAGCAAAAGAAGGATTAAGCGTAGAAGCTCAGATAGATAAATGCAAATCTTTTTGTAATGCACGAGATTGGGAAGTCTTTAAAGTTTACAAAGACGCCGGATATTCTGCAGGTAGTTTAAATCGACCTGCTTTAGAACTTTTACTGCGTGATGCAGATGAAAACAAATTTAATATAATCTTAGTTTACAAAATTGATCGTTTCTCAAGAAAATTAAAAGATTTGATTATGGTTTTAGATGACTTAAAATCAAAAGATATTAACTTTACATCTGTTACTGAGCAAATTGATACTACCTCTGCAATGGGGGAAGCATTTTTTCAGATTATTGGTGTATTTGCCCAACTAGAGCGTGGAATGGTGAAGGAAAGAGTTGAACTAGCATTTGACAGAAAGATTCAATTTGGAGAAGCTTTATTTCGTGCTCCGCTAGGTTATACCTATCTCAACAAAAAACTTGTTCCAGACCTTGCAAATGCTCAAAAAATAATTGAAATTTTTGAGATGTGGTCCCAAAATATAAGTTACAAAGAAATTTGTGAAAAGTTCAACATTTCAACTTCAACCTTTTATCAAATTGTAAAAAATCCGGTTTATATAGGCAAAATTCAATATCGGGGCAAGCTTTATGATGGAAAACATAAGCCAATTATTGACCCTGAACTTTTTTATCAGGTAAATCCTCCTGATAAAACCTCTAAAGAATAATAAAAATAAAAAAATAAATTTTAAGATTAAATTACATTTAATCTTTTCTTACGTAGCAATCTTTGCAAAGTACTGGTTTATTTCCACTTGGTTTAAACGGAACTTGGCACTTTTTGTTACATTTAGCGCAAGTTGCATCGTACATTTCTCGATTACTTCTGAAATTGTCTCTTCCGCCACCAAAGCTTCTTCCACCACTACCACCACTGAAGCTTCTTCCACCACCGCCAAAACTTCTTTTAGGTTTATTTTTCCTAAAACAATCTTGACATCTAACTGGTTTACCTTCTGTGGGTTTAAATGGTACTTCACATTGAGCACCGCAATCAGTGCATTTAGCTTTGTACATTTCTCTTTCAGAAGAATCCCTCATGGATTCCTGTGTTTGCTCGATATCTTGAGCAATTAAATCGTCTGCCATATTTTTTCTTATTCCTCCATTCTACTTTTATGTAGAGATATTTCTCTTATAAAGAATATAAAATGACCCTTTAAGAATCTTTACATTTTGTGATTATTGTTCTAAAATCGGCAAATACTAAGTTATTTAAATTTGCAAGAATTATTCTCTCTAAATAAGGTGTTTTAAACAGCTGTTTAAACAGCAAAACGGTGTTTTTTATGAAAGAATGCATTAAATGTGGTTATCAATCAGAACAAAATAAAGAAAAATTTCAGGAAATTCTTTGTGATATTTGTTATGCATTTGCCCCCAGTAGTGAAGGGCTGTTTAAACAGTATATACAAGATAAAACCAGCTGGAAATTGTTAGAAACATTTAGAAAACATTCAGAATTACGAGGAGAAACACAAAAAAAAGGCATGATCAAAAAAGCAATTGACGGAAATTTGATGTCCCGTGCCCCATTTGGTTATAACATTGAAAATAAAAAATTAATCCCTGCCGGGAATTCAAAAGAAGTAGAAGACATCTTTGAAGAATTTTTAAACTCAGGAATTAGTTTAACGCAATTATCAAAAAAGCATGGTCTATCTGTCAACGGTCTAAAAAAAATATTAACCAATTTTACTTATTTAGGGAAGATTAAATTCAATAATCAAACACATGAAGGAACACACAAGCCCCTTATATCTTCAATATTATTTAATCATGTTCAGGATAAACTGGAAAAATTAGGAATAAAGATTGTTTAAAATACGAATGTTTTTATACTTCTGACCACTATTAAAATTGTGAAGCCTTATGATGAGAGGTATCTAAATCTTGAACATTTCTTTAGAAAGAATTATTTAAAAATTTTAAGGAGGATTTATAAATGAAAGATAAATCCCTTAAAAAATTAATTCAAAAAGATTATGCCAATTGCTTAGCGAGATATCGTTTACCGATGGATGAAAATGTTAAAGAAGCATTAATCCCGCAAACTATTCTTGGTCATGCCATAGAAGGTCATGCAACTTTTTTTCCTAATCATTATCCCAATATAACTATCGACGAGATTTTTGAATCTCTGGGTTTTAATCCTCTTGAAAAAAGGAAATTCAGAGAAGATTTAATTTATGAAGTAAAAAATTGTTTAGAAGATTTAATCTCTGGAAAGATTGATAAATTAGTTAATAGTCGTGGAAACCCCATTTTAGGAGCAACTTTCTTGAAAGACCATCGACTTTCTTTATCAAAAGAAACTTTTAAAGGCGCAGCTTTAGCCGGAAGAATGGATTCTGATATTTGGAGGAATCAAACTCTTTGTGATTATCCATTAACGTTAAAAGGAAATATCCTCGAAATAGGATTTGGAAAAGAATATGTCATTGATACAAACAAACTAAACGATTTTAAACTTACCATTGAAGATTTAGCCGAAAAAGATCATTCAAAGATGATTGATTTATATCGGGCTGGGGGATTAATTGTGGAAAAAAGCGGTTATTTAAAAGGACTTGAGAATGTTTTTATCCGAACAAATTCTGGCCTAGGTTGTTGTGATGATGCTTGTTTAATTGCAATCGGAAGGCTCCATAGTCCTGATGCATTGCTTTTAGCTTGGGCAATCGATGCAGTGGACACTTATTCTAAATGCACTATAAACTCTGTTGAAGGGGGATTTGATGAATGGCTTGGAAAAGAACTTGAAAAAAAATGGTCTGAAAAATATAATGAAGAATTAGTTACAAAAGAAGAAACAACAGAGATAATTTACCTTGGTGCAAAGAGAAACGATCCAGCAATTACCTTTTCATCTTCACACAGAAGGTTTAACGAAATGGGTTTAAATCAATTATATCCAACAATTTTAAATCATTATAACTTTGCAAAGGATGGAACAAGATCTCCAAAATATTCTTTAGGATTTGATCAAACATCCAGCAAACATTTTTATAAAATCATGGAAGAAAGGTTTGAGTTATTTGGAAAAGGAAGTCTGAAAAAACAGTAACTGTTTTAGAGTACTAACAAAAACGCAATATTTTTAAATATCTAAATTTTGTAAGAATATGTTGGAAAAGATTAACACTTCCCGAAAATCTTCTGTCGATAATAAATTTCTTATTAAGAATAATCTTTTTGTATCTTTAAGGGGGAAAGTTAAATGACTTCTAAGTTAATCGATTCTTTAATAAAGAAAGATTATGAATTAATTTACAATTCTAAATTACCCTTACAAGAAAGTGCAAAACAAGTTTTAATCCCGCAGACAATTCAGGGTCATGCACGTGAAGGTCATATGAGTTTTAAAAAAAATCCTATGGATTTAACAATGGATGAAATCTTTATTTCCCTTGGAATGAACCCTTTTGAAAAAAGACGGTTCAGAGAAGGTTTAATTTATGAAGCAAAAGAATGTTTAGAAAATTTGGTTTCAGGCAGAATAAATAAACTAGTTACTAAAAAAGGTCAGCCTCTTTTTGGAGCTTATTTCTTATTGGATCAGGAGATTGATTTATCCAAAGAAACTTTCAAAGGTGCAGCTTTAGCCGGAAGAATGGATACTGATTATTGGAGAAAAAGAACCGTAGATATCTATAAAAAAACCTTGGATAATTCTGATTTAATCATCGGAGGAGGAATGGAATATCCTGTAAATCTCCTGCAATTAGCTAAACAGGGTTTGGAATTAAAAAATTTGTCCGAAGAAGAACATGATCCCAAAACAATCAATGAATACTATGAAAAAGAAATTTTATGTGAAAATGGTTCTTATAGTGACGGAATACAAAATACTTTTATAAGACATCGTTTAGGTCTTGGTTGTTGTGATGATGCAAGCTTAATTTCCATCGGTAAAATTCATGGTCCAAGTGCGTTACTTCTCGGTTGGGTTGTTGATGCTGTTGATACTTATTCCAAATGTACCTTAAATTCTATAGAAGGAGGATTTGATGAATGGGTTGGAGAAAGTTTAGAAAAACTTTGGAAAAAGAAAAATGGATCTAACCTTATAACTCCTGAAGAAACAATGGAAATCATTTACCTTGGTGCAAAAAATAACTTCCCTAAAATTAATATGTCTTCTTCACACAGAAGATTTAATGAGATTGGTAAAGATCAATTATATCCAACAATTTTGAATCATTTAGCCTATGTAAAACAAGGTATTATCCCTCAAGAATATCCTTTGGGGTTCCAAAAAATACCTAGTACAGAATTTTATAATTCAATAAATCAACGGTTTGAATTATTTGAAAAAAGTTTAAATTTTGATTAAAAATAAAATTTTTTCTAAAAAACTATCTCTTAGAAGCCTGTCTTTTACTTCTAGCTTTTGAATCACCGGGTTTATATGCTTCTTTTCGTCTAACGTCAGCTACAAGTAAATTTCTGTCATATTCCAAATATGCCTTAGTTAATTCTTCAGATTTTGTAAATTCAACTATCCCTTTAGCAAGTGCAAGACGTGCAGCTTCGATTTGTCCTTTATCTCCTCCACCTTTAACCTCGATGTTAGCATTAAAATTAATCTCACCTAAAACATGCAAAGCAATTCTTAATGGTTCTTCGATTTTAAGTTTATCAAAAATGTGTAGATAGTTATAATTTTTGTCATTAATCATTATTTGACCTTTGCCTTCTGTCAAAACTGCTCTAGCGACAGCTCTTTTTCTCTTTCCAGATTTAACCACTTTTTTGTATTTTGTTTCAATTGCCATTTTATTTTAAAAATTCATTAACCCTTGAAAATTTTCTGGGTCTTTGATGATTTAATTTGATTTTTTCAACTTCTTGATATTCTTTTGGTATTCCAATATAACATTTAACTCTCTTAAATGCTTCTCTTCCTCTTCCTTCTCTGTAGTTAGGAATCATCCCTCTGATAACTCTTTTAACCATCTTATCAGTAGCTTTGTGGTGTATTGGTCCTTTTTGACTATGCCCAAATCTGCTTCTTTGTTCATGAAATTCTTGTTGAATATTTTGTAAATTTCCTGAAATTATTACAAATTCAGAATTTACAACAACGACCTCTGAACCTTTTAATGCTTCCTTTGCAGCAAAACTAGCTAATCTCCCTAAAACTGCATCTTTTCCGTCAATAATTTTTATACTCATTGTGTTAAAACCTCAATATCTTTTGCTTTCGGATTCTTTTTAATTTCTTCAAGGATAGTTGAAGCATCGCATTTAGCATTTAATAATTTTTCATGAGCTTTTTCAGAAAAACTTAATGCAGCAATTTTAAATTTTTTATGAATTTCACCTAAAGAAAGAATTTTTCCCGGAACAATTAATGTTTTTCCTTCAACTGTCCGAGTATCTAAATCTTTAATGTTTAAATCTAATCTTTTTCTTCGTGGACCTGATAAAATTCCGGCAACTCTTTGCCATTCAGGATTTTTTTTTGCTAAAATAATTGTTTCAACTAATTCTGAATTAGTTTTCTTTTGTAAATGTTTTTCGATTAATGTTTTTGATTTCATTTTATATTTTAACGAGAAAAGTTTTTCCCGCTCTACGCGATTAACTCGCAGGTTAAAAAACTCACGAAATAATGGTTTATAAAACTTCTGATTAATTAAGAATTTTTAATTTTTAGAAAACCGAAATACCCCAAATAAACAAATTAAAATACGCTTGCAAATGGGTCAAGGATCAAAGATTTTTAAAAAATCGATAATTTCCTCATAAACTTTTAAGGCTCTTTGAAATTTTAAATAAAAATTATAAAAAAATTGATTTTTTGGTTAAAATTTGTCTAAAAATTAGGCAAAAAGTGAGAGTTGCGTGAATTTAATCCTTTATAGTTTAAATAATTAAATTAAAAGAAATATCTTGTTTATTTTTTTGGATAAATGTTCTTTGAGTAAATAAAAGGTTTTAGAAGGAAAAGAGAAATAAAGAAGTGAGTTTTAAATAGAAATTTTCATTGTAATCCTCAAAAAATAAACCCCTAAGAGTTATCTCGCTTACCGAATATGTAAATTAAGAAAATTGGATGAAGTCGTTTTATAACTTAAATGATTATTAGGAATAATTTATTTTGAACTGATTATTTATTTTATTAAATAAAATTATTTTAAATTTTTTAATTTTAGAAAATATTAATTTTTGTATTTATTTTTTTGTAATTTTTACTTTTTATTATCTTTGGAATTTATTTAAAAAAAGTTTACATCGTCTATAATTTATATAATGTTTTAATAAATAAATTCACACAGTTGTTTAAGATGCAAATTTTTTGCAGATAGTAAGCTTTTTAAGTAAACATTTTCTTAAGTAATTCATGGTAAAAGGATTATATCATTATCTAAGGGAAGCTTGGAAAAAACCAGATAGAAAAACCCTTAGAGAAAGAATGGTGGAATGGAGAAAATTAAATGTTTTCACCAAGATGGATAAACCATTAAGATTAGACCGAGCAAGAGCTTTAGGTTATAAAGCCAAAAAAGGATTTGTAATAATTAGAATAAAAATAGAAAGAGGAGGGCATAAAAGACCAAGACCAACCAAAGGAAGAAGAAGTAAAAGAATGCATACAAGAAAAACTCTTAAGATGAGTTATAAATGGATTGCAGAACAAAGAGTTGCAAAAAGATTCACAAATTTAGAAGTATTAAATTCTTACATGATTGGTAAAGATGGTATAAACTATTTTTTCGAAGTAATTTGTGTTGACCCTTCCAGACCTGAAATTAAAAATGATAAAGTAATTAATTGGATAACTAAACCGGCAAATACAAAAAGACCTCAAAGAGGGTTGACATCTGCTGCGAAAAAATCAAGAGGATTAAGAATCAAGAATCCAATGTCAAAGGTTAGACCAAGTGTAAGAGCTGGAAAAAGAAGAGGAAAATAATTTTTTAAAATGATCCCCGTGGGGAATATCAAATATAAAGATTACAATACTCTTGTAAAAATAAGCAATTCTGTAAAAAAATTATTAGAAGATGTTAATCTTGATTTAGATCTAACAAAAAGATTTCCAAATGCAGAATATTTTTATGAAAATTTTCTATTCATAAAACCTAACTTAAGAAAACACAAAAATTTTGAATTAATTTATATTGATGTTTTTGAAGATGACAGTACTTGTCTTTCGTTGGGAAAAATTAAAGAAAATCTCTCTTGTAAAATTTTGCTTGATGGTTCATTAACGAATTTTGAATCAGGTAAAATGATTCGCTGGGTTGTAATTGAATCTCAAGAAACTTTTTAAATGAATTTAGCATTTTATATTTATGACAAAAACAATTGATAATAATCTTGAAGAATCTAGATGGCTAAAAAAGATTAACAAAACTGCAAAGCCTTTTGGTGAGAGATATATTGGAATCGGATTTCAAGAAGGACGGAGAGCTAAATTAAAACAACTTTCTGTTGATATTGCACAAAAAGCAAAAGAAGTAAACACAAATAAAGAATATGAAGCATTAAGAGAAGTATATCTAAAATGTTTTTATGATTTAATTCATGTTTACTGGACTCCCGCTTGCGATTTTCCTTATAGAAAAGAAATGAATAAATAATAAAAATCCATTCTCCAAAATGTATATAAAAGAAAAATAATTTAATATTCTATGGAGAGGACATTAAAAAATTTAACAAAAGCTTTCATTGGTGAAAGTATGGCAAGAAATAGATATACTTTCTATGCAAAAATTGCTTCTAAAGAAGGTTATGAGCAAATTTCTGCGATTTTCTTAGAAACAGCTGAGCATGAAAAAACTCATGCAAAAAGGTTATTTGAACATATCCAAGAATTAAAAGAAAAATTAAGTGATAATGAAAAAATTATTGTAGAGTCAGAAGTTCCAACAACTTATGATACAACAATTGAAAATTTAAAATCTGCAATTAACGGAGAACATTATGAACATTCTTCAATGTATCCTGAATTTGCAAAAATTGCAAAAGAAGAAGGTTTGCATCAAATTGCAATAAGATTAAGTGCAATAGCAAAAGCAGAAAAGCATCATGAAGAAAGATATATTAAATTATTAAAAGAATTAGAAAAAGGAATTATCTTCAAAAAATCTAAAGAAAAAGAATGGGTCTGTAGAGAATGTGGTTATACACATACCGGAAAAGAAGCTCCATTAAAATGCCCTTCATGTAATCATGAACAAGCATTTTTTCAACTTAGATGCGAAGAATATTAATAAAATGACAAATAAAAAAGAAATTTACAAGTGTAATGTTTGCGGAAATATTGTAGAAGTTTTACATGACGGAAAAGGAACACTTGTGTGTTGCAATCAAAATATGATTTTACAAAAAGAAAATACTATGGATGCTTCAGTTGAAAAACATATTCCAATAATTGAAAAGAATTTTGTAAAGGTTGGATCAATTGAACATCCAATGGAAGAAAAACATTATATTGAATGGATTGAAGCAAAAGGAAAAAGGGGAGAAGTTGCAAAGATTTTTTTGAAACCCGGAGATAAACCTTTAGCAAAATTTTGTTTTACGCCATCTTACGCAAGAGCATATTGTAATTTGCATGGATTATGGAAAAGTAAATAATCTTTTCTGATTAAAATAGAATCTGTTCGTAACAACCTAATTAATCAACTTTTTTGTTTATAATTAATGGCATATGAATTACCTCCTCTACCATATAAGTATGATTCTTTAGAACCATTTATTGACGAAAAAACAATGAAAATTCATCATGATAAACATCATGCTTCTTACATCATAAAATTAAATCAAACATTAAAAAATTATCCTGAAATTCAAGACAAACCAATTGAAAGTTTAATTCAAGGTTTGGAAGGTGTTTCCGAAGAAATTAGAGAATCTGTAAAAAATAATGGAGGAGGTCATTTAAATCATACTTTCTTTTGGAGCATATTAACAAAAAAATTAATTCTCAAAGGAGAAATTTTTAACGAAATTGATAAAACTTTTCAAACTTTTGAAAATTTCAAAGAAGAATTCACAAAATCTGCAATGAATGTCTTTGGAAGCGGTTGGACATGGTTAGTCTTAGACGGCAATCAATTAAAAATTTTAAACACTTCTGGGCATGAAAATCCGATTACTCACGGAAAAATTCCCCTTTTAGTAATAGACCTTTGGGAGCATGCATATTATCTAAAATATCAAAATAGAAAAAACGAATACATAGAATCTTTTTTCAATATCATTAATTGGAAAAAAGTAAATGAATTATTTCTAAAATATAAAATTTAAGGATATAATATGAAATCAATTTAGAAATGAAAGAATTTAAAGATACTTCCTCTAAAAAAATTGCTTCAAGCAATTAAACATAAATCCATGAAAATAATTAAACCGATGTTATGTAAACACGGAGATAAAAAAGATTTAGATAAATTAAATTACATCTTTGAACCAAAACTTGATGGAACCAGAGCAATTTGTTATATCAATAAGAAAATTGAATTAATTAATCGAAGAGGTATTAATATAACAAAAAGATACCCTGAATTTAATTTTAGACAAAATGTAAATAGTTCTTGCATCCTTGATGGAGAAATCATTGTTTACGGAAAAGATGGAATGTCAAATTTCAATCTCCTTCAAAAAAGAGAACAATTAGAAAAAGAAATTTTAATAGAATTACGTAGCAAGGAAATTCCTGCAACATTTGTTGTTTTTGATATATTAATGAAAGATGGAAAGAATTTAATCAATTATCCATTAAAAGAACGAAAAAAAATATTGAATCAAACTATAAAAGAAGATAAAAGAATAGAGATTATACCATTTACTCAAGATGGAAAAAAATTATGGGAAAAAATAACTTCTAAAAAAGGGGAAGGAGTTGTTGGAAAAAATTTAGAAAGTAAATATTCTCCAAATGCAAGAGTTTCAGATTGGATAAAAATAAAATTTTTCAAATCAGTAGATTGTGTCTTAATTGGTTTTACTCAGGAAAAAAGAATTATTTCCGCATTCTTGTTAGGGCTTTATGATCATGGTCAATTAAAATATATAGGAAAAGTTGGGACAGGCTTTACAGAAAAATTTTTACAGCAAATCTTTAAAAAAATTTCAAAAATAACAATCTCAAGTTCTCCTGTTAAAGACTTGAAAAATATAAACGCAAGATGGATATCACCAAAACTTGTAGGAGAGATAAAATATTTGGAATTTACTAAAGATAAAATCCTAAGAGCCCCGGTATTTTTGAGAATGCGTGAAGATAAAAAACCCAAAGATTGCACATTTAATCAATAAGTTAATACCTCAAAGTTGAATAGAGCTTCCTTTCATAAATCTTATATACTTTATTTATCAATTATTAACTAAGAGGAAAATGAGATATCAAAAATTAGCAACATTATATGAAGAACTTTCTTCAACAACAAAACGTTTAGAGAAAATAGAAATCTTATCAAAATTTTTTGAAGTATTGCCTAAAGACGACAGCGAAGTAATTTACTTATTGATGGGAAAGATTTATCCTGAATATGATGAACGAAAAATAGGAATAAGCAACCAATTAGTAATTAAGACCATATCAAAAGCAACAGGAACAGAAATAAAAAAAATTATTCACGAATGGAAAATGCTTGGAGATTTAGGAGAAGTTGCAGAAAAATTTACCTTGCATAAAAAACAATCAACACTCAACTCACATATTTTAACAACCACAAAAGTGTTGGAAAACCTAAGAAAATTACCGAGTTTGGAAGGAAAAGGAACTGTAAATAAAAAAATAGCAATAATTACAGAACTCTTAACTTCAGCAGACCCTTTAGAAGCGAAATATATTGCAAGAAGCTTGATTGGTGATTTAAGAATCGGAATTCAGGAAAGCACAATAAGAGATGCCTTAGCTTTAGCTTTTTTTAAAAAAGATAAAGATGTTTCAGAAATAATTCAAAAAGCAATAGATAAATCAAATGATCTCGTTGTTGTATTAGAAATCGCAAAACAAGGAAAAATAAAAGAATTAGAAAAAGTCTCCTTGCAGATAGGAAAACCCATTAAAGCAATGCTCGCACAAAAAGCAGTTAACCCAAAAGAAGGTTTTGTTGTCGTAGGCAAACCATGCATAATTGAATATAAATATGATGGATTTAGATTATTAATTCACAAGAATGATGAAGTAATAACTTTATTTACAAGAAGTTTGGAAAATGTTACAGCACAATTTCCGGAAGTAGTAGAATATGTAAATCAATACGTAAAAGGAAAAACTTTTATCTTAGATTCTGAAGCTGTAGGGTATGACAAGAAAACAAAAAAATATACTGAGTTTCAGGCAATCAGCCAAAGAATACGACGTAAACATAATATAGAAAAATTACAAAAAGAACTTCCGGTAGAAGTTAATGTTTTTGACATATTATATTTTGAAGGCAAATCTCAATTAGACGAACCTTTTGAAAAAAGAAGTAAACTTCTAAGGTCAATTGTAAAAGATACACCGTATAAAATAATTGCATCAAAACAAATAATTACCGATGACGAAGAAAAAGCAATGGAATTTTATAATCAAGCACTGGAAAATAATCAGGAAGGAATAATGATGAAAAAAATGGATGCAGAATATCGTTCTGGAAGGCGTGTAGGAAATATGATAAAAGTAAAGCCAGAAGAAAAAGATTTGGACCTTGTAATAACCGGAGCAGAATACGGGACAGGCAAGCGTTCAGGATGGCTTTCAAGTTTTATACTTTCATGCTGGGATGGAGAAAAGTTTTTAGAAATTGGAAAAGTTGGAACAGGAATAAAAGAAAAAGAAACAGCAGAGTCCGGAAATATTTCTTTCAAAGAATTAACTGAAAAATTAAAACCTTATATAATTACAGAAAAAGGCAAGAATGTAACAATTGAACCAAAAATTGTTGTAGCAGTAACATATCAGGAAATTCAAAAATCTTCAAATTATAATTCAGGATTAGCTTTAAGATTTCCAAGATTTACTGCCCTGCGACCGGATAAAAAACCCGAGCAAGCAAATACCTTAAAAGAAATTTTAGAAGATTTAAAAAATCAAAAAAAATAATCTTCCTAACTAATTATTTTTTAGATTTTCTTTTTTCAATTTGTTCTTGAATCTCAAAATCATAAATTCTACCCCTCTTTTCTTTTGCCATTTCTATAATTTCTTCTCGTGTTAAATTTTGATTTAATGAAATAGCAGGGGTGTATTCTCTCACTGGTTCATCAGGATAATATCCTGTAACACTGATAATCTGATAAGTTATTCTATTACAATTATTACAACTATAAAATACTGTTTTTTCACTAGGTTGGTCAAACCCTAAAGAAAGATCTGTTTCGGCAATTTTTTTATAAGAACAAATCCCTCTCCTACAGTTGCAACTTCCAATATAACTTTCTCCTAAATCTTCATAACCCTTTCTGCAACTTTGATTATTAGAATATTCAAAACTCATAAAAGATTCATTATTTGTGTCATCAAAATTTTCCAAATCTTTCTCTAATCGCATAAAAAGAGAATAAATTCTAATCTTATAAATATTTATATTCAAAATTATAACGAATTGGTTAATCTTTGATCAAGAGATAAACCCTTCTTGTATCCCACTTGTTCTTCATTTAAAACAAAAACATCTTCATTAATTGGCTTTATAATCGCACAACTCTCTTTATAAAATTCCTGTGCTGGTGAAGACAATAATTCTAAAAGTTTATTTTTCTGAATATTAGTCTTCTCAAAATCTTCTTCTCCCTCACCAAATTGTTCAAAATATTGTTTTTCTAAATCTTTTCTTTGAACCTTTTGTATTGATGGAGCAATATAAATTTTGCTTATTCGAGGAGGACTTGCTTCTTCTCCTTCTTTTATATATGTATCATTACCTTCGGTCATTGTATCAGTCGTACAAAAATATCCGTACTTTAAGTTAAATCCTTGAGGATAATTTTTGATAACATTGTGCAATGCTTCCCCGCTTTCAATTGATTTAATCAAACCTTTTGTTACAAATTCTGAATCTTTTAACCTAATCTTTAAAGAAAGGGTTTGACATGAATTTGCCTTCGCAAAAAAATAATATCTTCTTTCCATTAGAATTATAATTGATCCTCTTTTAAAATAAATGTTCCGTCATCTAACGGACTTCTAATTGAACAACTTTTAGCATAGTACTCTTTGGCTTTTTGTAGTAATATTTGTTTATAATTTCTTAATTCCTGTTTAAGGATTATTCTTTGTTTTCTATCAAGCTGTTCTATCCCTTGTTTTTGAACTTGACGCATTTTTTTATATTTCTCTTCAAGATTTTTACGAGGAATAACATTCGACGGAGCAATTAAAATCTTTCCGATTTGTGTTGGTCCTTTTTTATTAACAAAAGTAATATCATGAGTAATGATTGCTTCAATTCCTGAAAAATATCCAAACCTTAACGGAAAACCTTTTTCATAACCCGGGATAACTTCATATAGCGGTTCACCATTTTCAATTCTTTCTAACAATTTCTCCGGATGTTCTGTTAAAGGAATATCCGCAACTGGAAATTTACAAGAATTAGGTTTGCCCAAAAAAGAATAAATTGTTGAATGTTTCATGTTTTCTACATTCATTGATAATTTATAAAGATTTATGTATTAAATTAATAAAACTATTCCGATATTAAATTTTTTTCAGGAGTTTGAGGAATATCAGTCTCTGCATCTAAAACTCTAATTAAATCTGTAACTTTATCTCCCTCAGCAAGTTTAACAATTCTCACACCTTGTGTTGCACGACCCATAACCCTAATATTATTTAATGTAGTCCTAATAACAATTCCTTTTGCAGTTGTAATAATAATTGTATCTTCATCATTTACAGCAACAGTAGTTACAATCTTTCCTGTTTTTTCAGTCACTTTAAGATTAATCACACCTTTGCCTGCTCTGGCAGTTTTTCTATAATCTTCAATAGCAGTTCTTTTACCATATCCATTTTCACTGATAGTCAATATTGCAGCAGTATCTAAAACTTCTAAACTCACAACCTCATCGCCTTTTCCAAGTTTAATTCCTGTAACTCCATAACTCGCTCTGCCCATTGCCCGAACATCATTACTATTAAATCTAATTGCCTGACCTTTTTTAGTCGCAAGTAAAACTTCCTGACCTTTTTTAACAACATTAACACCAATTAAAACATCAGAATTATCCAAAGGTAAATTAATTGCCTTAACCCCTGAAGCTCTTGGTTTTGAGAAATGGCTCAATGCAATTTTTTTAACCTGTCCTTTTTGAGTAGCCATGAATAAATCCTCATTAAAATCTTTAACAGATATAACATTTGTAACTCTTTCATCTCTTAAATTTAATAAATTAACAATTGCCTTGCCTTTGCTGTACCTTTCTGTTGCAGGAATATCATGAGCTTTTAACCATAATACTCTTCCACGTGTAGTAAAGAACATTAAATTATCATGAGTCGAACAAGTAATTAATTGTTTGACATAATCATCTGTAGAAAGGTTGCTTCCAATAACTCCTTTGCCTCCCCTTTTTTGCTCCTTATATGTTTGCACATCCATTCTTTTGCAATAACCTTTATCTGTAACAGTTACAACAACTTCTTTTTCTTGAACCAAATCCTTTTCCGAAAATTCTCCAATTCTTTTTAGAACAGTTGTTTTTCTTTTATCCCCATAATTTTCTTTTAAGTTCTCAACTTCTTTTTTAATAATCTTTAATACTTCTTGGATATCTCCTAAAATTTTTTCTAATTCCTGAATCTTTAATTTTAATTCTGTTTGTTCTGCTTTTAACTTTTCAACTTCCAAAGAAGTAAGTGCTTGTAATTTAGTTTCTAAAATTGCTTCAGCTTGTTTTAATGAAAGTTTATATTTCTGAATTAAACCTTCAGCTGCTTCTGCTTTATTTTTTGATCCTTTAATTAATGCGATTACACCGTCAATATCCTTAAGAGCAATCATTAAACCATCAACAATTTCCAGCCTTTCTTTAGCTTTTTTTAATTCAAATTTAGATCTGTTTGTAATAATGAGTTTTCTATGCCTGACATATTCTTCCATAACATCTTTCAATGTTAAAATTTTAGGTTTACCCCGGACTAATGCTAAAAAATTAACCCCAAATGATTCCTGAAGTCTTGTATATTTGTATAAAGAATTAATAACATATTTTGAATCTGTATCTTTCTTCAACTCTATAACAATTCTAATTTTTCCTTTTGAAGATTCATCTCTTAAATCAGATATATCTTTAAGCTTTTTATCAGTAACTAATTTTGCAATTGAAGTCATTAATACTGACTTGTCAACCATATAGGGAATTTCTGTAATAACAACAGCTTCTTTTTTCTTGACTGTTTCAGTAGTAATTCTTCCCCTCATAATTAATTTTCCTTTTCCAGTTTTATACAATTCACTCATATTTCCTTGAACAAGTCCTCCTGTAGGGAAATCTGGTCCGGTAATAATCTTGCAAAGTTCATCAATTGTGATTTCTGGATTTTGGATATGTGCAATAAGTGCATCACAAACTTCAGTTAAATTATGTGGGGGAATATTTGTAGCCATACCAACTGCAATACCTGTAGCACCATTAAGCATTAATGCCGGCAATTTTCCTGGAAGTAATGAAGGTTCTTCAACACTGCCGTCATAGTTTGGGACAAATTGAACTGTTTCTTTTTCAATATCCTCTAATAATTCAAAACTTAATTTTTGTAATTTTGCTTCAGTATAACGCATCGCTGCAGGAGAATCACCATCAATAGAACCAAAGTTACCCTGACCATAAACTAAAGGATATCTTAATGAAAAAGTTTGAGCCATTCTAACCATTGCTTCATAAATAGAACTATCTCCATGAGGGTGATATTTACCCATAACTTCACCCACAACCCTCGCTGATTTTTTTGTTTGTCCGGTAGGCTTTAAACCCATTTGATGCATAGCATAAAGAATTCTTCTTTGAACAGGTTTCATACCGTCTTCAATTGAAGGAATTGCACGAGAAACAATAACACTCATAGCATAATCTAAGTATGCTTTTCGCATCTCTTCGGAAACTTCTGCATTAATTATCCCTTCTTCAACTGGCGGATGTTTTGTAATAGGAGTTACCGGTTCTAATTTTTCTTGCTCTTCTGTCATATGACGTCCTCCAATCTTTGTTTAGTTCTATCAATTAATCTTGCTTGCATTCCCAAATCTAACGCCGGTTCAATATCATCTTTATAATTATCCCCAATCATCATTACTTCTTGTGGAATAATGTGTGTTCCTTTTTTATTATTTAACTGATTCAATGTTTGAATGAAAATTTCTTTATTTGGTTTTTTTATTCCAATTTCAGAAGAAAATGTTACTATGTCAAATTTTGAAATAAATTCTGGAAATGTTTCTCTAAGTCTGTCGTTTGTCACAAGATAAACATTTGAAACTATTGCTAAATTATACTTATTACTTAACCTATTAATTACTTTTTCACTATCTTCAAAAAGGGAAAATTTTGCACTATATAAAGCATCTAAAAGTTGGTTTTTATATCCTTGAATTGAATAATAATTTAATCCTAAACTTGTCTGTAATATCTCATCCATTTCTAAACCCACCAATTTTCTAATATCTGTTGTATCTTTAACATCTCCTAATGTTTTCATCCAATCAAAAAAATATGCTTTTATCATTCTTCATCCTCCTCACATTCTGAATCTTCCCCATAATTAATCAGTAATTCATTTTCATCATCAATTTCAAAAGAAGTCTGTGATTTTGTTTCTTTAAGTTCAACTAGTTTAGCAATTAACTCATCAATTTCATCTTCATCCAACGTGAATTCCATAATTTCTACTTCTATTTCTTCATTTTCTTCGTCTGTCATTTATGCCACTTCCTCCCCTTTTTCATCTAAATATTTCATAAAATCATCTTCTGTTAATTCTTCAATTATAACATCTTTTCCAACCCATTTGCATTCACGGCATTCCCAATTTTTTGCACTTTTTCCTTCTTCGCCAATTAATTGAACTCCAATATTATAACTCTTGCATTTTGGGCATTTTCTTACTTTGAAAGTTTTACCCTCTTTTTTCTTTTCTTTCACCCCTTTTGCTTTTTCATATTCTTCAGGTGAATCATAACCTTCAATAATCCATGTCGGCGTACTTAGTTTTGATTTCTTTTTCATTTTTTTGTTCCATCAGTTATTGGATAAACTTTAATAAATCTTTTAACTATATCCCCTTTCTTAAATCTATTATTATCTTCTTCAATTATTTTCTCCCCGCAAAATCTCTCAAGTGAACTTGAAAATCTTGTTCCACTTTTATGTTTTTCACAATCCTCTAATGAAGTATATTCAACTCTTAATCGTCTCTGGTTATCATCTGCATCAATTGTAAGTCCGTTAATAACATATTTTCTTCCTTTAAAATTTCTATAAATCTCTCCTGCTCCTGGTAAATCTGTATTTTCCATTTTTAAATATCCAAATTTGCATACTCTGCATTTTCAGCAATGAATGCTTTCCTCCCTTGCACATCATCTCCCATAAGCATAGAAAATGTTTGATCCGCAACAATAGCATCTTCAATAAAAACTCTTTTTAATTTACGTGTTTTTGGATCCATAGTAGTTTCCCATAACTGTGAAGCACTCATCTCCCCAAGACCCTTGAACCTTGTAACATTAGTTGCATCTAATCTTTCACAAATCTTCTTTAATTCCTTCTCGGTATAAACATAATAATCTTTTTTCTTTCTTACTCTATATAATGGAGGCATTGCAACAAAAATATTTCCGTTCTCAATTAATTGTGGCATAAACCTAAAAAAGAAAGTCAATAATAAAGTTTTAATATGTTCCCCGTCGACATCTGCATCTGTCATAATTATAATTCTTTTATATCTTAACTTGCTTATATCAAATTGTTCTCCAACACCGACGCCAATTGCCGTAATCATATTTGTAATCTCTTCGCTTGAAAGTGCTTTTGCCGAATTTGCTTTTTCAACATTCAAAATTTTACCTTTTAATGGTAAAATAGCTTGCAAATCTTTATTTCTTGCTTGACGGGCTGAACCCCCAGCACTATCTCCCTCTACAAGATAAACTTCAGTATCCTCAGCTTTTTTGTTCGCACAGTCAGAAAGTTTTCCCGGCAATCCCCCCAATGAAAATGCATTTTTTCGTCGAACTAAATCTTTAGCTCTTTTTGCAGCAAGTCTTGCTTTTGCTGAATCTAATGCCTTTCCTGTAATCCTTTTTGCAACATTCGGGTTTTCTTCTAAAAATTCAGTTAGAAATAAACTAACTGCTGAATCGACAAGTCCTTTAACTTCAGAATTGCCTAACTTTGTTTTTGTTTGACCTTCAAATTGAGGCTCTCCGATTTTAATGCTGATTACTGAAGTAAGTCCTTCACGAACATCGTCTCCAGTTAATGTGTCTGATTTCAATAATCCTTTTTTCTTAACATAATCATTTATAACTCTCGTAACTGCTGTTTTAAATCCTGAAACATGTGTTCCACCTTCAACAGTATTAATGGTATTAACAAAACCAAATATGTTCTCCTGGTAACCCTCATTATATTGAAGAGCAACTTCTACTACTGTATTGTCGGCTTCTTTTTTAAAATAAATTGGTTTATGTAAAACTTCTTTTGTTCGGTTTAGCCATTTTACAAATTCCATTAAACCCCCTTCAGCAAAATATTCTGCTTTAAATCCATCTCTTTCATCACTTAAAGTAACTTTTAGCCCGGCATTTAAAAAAGTAACTTCTCTAAATCTATCTTCCAAAACTTTATGATCAAAAATAATTGTAGAAAAAATTTCCGGGTCTGGCCAAAAAGTAATTGTTGTTCCATTTTCTTCAGGATTGCATTCACCGATAACTTTTAATTTTGTAGTGGGGTTTCCTCTTGAATATTCTTGCTGATGTATTTTTCCATTTCGTTGAATTTCAACAATTAATTTTATAGACAAAGCATTTACACAACTCATACCCACTCCATGTAATCCTCCTGAAATTTTATATGAATCTTTGTCAAACTTTCCTCCTGCATGTAATTTTGTTAAGGCTAATTCAACTGCAGGGATTTTATAAATCTCATTAATTTCTACAGGTATTCCACGTCCATGATCTTTAACTGTGCAAGAACCATCTTTGTTTATTATTACTTGGATTTCCTTGCCAAATCCTGCTAAATGTTCATCTACTGAATTATCAATAATCTCCCAAACTAAATGATGTAAACCCTCTTTATGTGTAGAACCGATATACATTGCAGGTCTTTTTCGCACTGCTTCTAGTCCTTCAAGGACCTTAATTTGTGATGCACCATATTCATTTGCCATTTTATAATTTGAAATTAATTTTTATTGTTTAAAATCAACAAAAATTCTCTTAATTTAATAAAGAAACTCTTCAATCCTTTATAAATTTTTCTTACTCTCTTTAAGTTTTTGTCGTCGGAGAATGGTAAAAATAAATGGATTTTTTTATTAAAATATTAATCTGTTTAAATTATTTTTTAAAAAAGTTATCCCTGTTCAACTGCTGGGTGGTCTTTACCCCTTTGCATAATTTTAATTAAATCTTTAATATGTTTATCCTTTTCATTCTTATATGTCTCTTTGTCCATCTTATCCTCCTGAATCATTTTTGCAATATATTCTCCTCCTAAAAAATGAGGTGTTAATACATAACTTGCACCTGCTTGATATAATTCCAAGGCATCTTTAATTTGATGTGCCCTAACAATAATTATAGATTCAGGATTAATTAATCTTATATTTTTAATTAATAATAAATTAATCTCAAAACTCGGAATAGTTGAAATTGCAATTTTTATTTTATCTAATGGTAATTCTTCTAAAAATTCCTGATCATAAGCATCTCCGTAAATACATGGAATATTAAATTTCTTTAAATCAGTGATTGCATCCGGATTAAAATCTACCACTAAATATCTTTTTTTTATCCTCTTAAGTGATTGTAAAATCCCAAATCCAATTCTATTATATCCAAAGAGAATGGCATCGTAATTTTTAGTAACGTTTATTTTTTGTTTAACACTCTTTTTTTCCAGAATACCGATAAAATCTGATACTTTACTATAAAATTTTTCTGAGTAAATAATCATATATGTTGAAATTATTGTAGTAATAACTAATGTTAGCGTTAATGTCGATAAAATCTCACTTTGGATATGCCCGATTGAAACTCCTAATGCTAAAATAATCAAAGAAAATTCTGAAATCTGTGCAAGAGTTGTCCCCACTAAAAAGTTTGTTCTTTTTGTATAATTAAAAGTTCTCATAAAAAGCATAATAATTAATGGTTTGAATAATAAGGCAATCACAGATAAAATCACTGCATCTACTAATATAGCACTAATATTTGAAATATGAATATTAATTCCCAAAATTATAAAGAAAATAATTAAGAAAAAATCTCTCAAAGGTCTTATTTTTGAACTAATCTCAATACTATATGGTGAAATAGATAAAATGACCCCCGCAATTAATGCTCCGATTTCTAAAGAAAATCCCATTAAACTGAAAAGTGCACTGATAATAAAACACCAGCAAATTGAAAATAAAAATAATAATTCCTGAGATTTAGCAAGAATTTTCATTAATTTTGGAATAATAAAAAATCCAATTAAAAATAAGCAAAGTGCCAATATTGTTCCACCAAGTAATCCTCTGATTGCAAAAGAACTAATACTTGTTCCGTTTGCTGAAGATGAAATTAACATAAGAATAATTATAGCAACCAAATCCTGAATAATTAAAATTCCTGTTGAAATTTTTCCGTATAATGAATCAAGCTGTTTTTGGTCATAAATTAATTTTATGACTATAATTGTACTGCTGAATGCAAGTGCAATTCCAACATAAGAAGATGTAATTAAGTCAAAACCTAAAAATTTACTGGAAATAACAAATGTTAAAAGGAAAGTTAAGATAATTTGCCCTAAACCAATTAATAATGCAGAAGTTCCGATTTCTTTTATAACCTTTGGATTTAAATGAAGCCCCACTATAAAAAGTAGAAATGCAATCCCGAATTCTGAAAATAAACCAATAAGTCCTGTTGAAATTTCAAAATCAAATACACTAAATTCAATTATTACTGCAACAATCATTCCGGCAAAAATATAACCAATTACCAATGGCTGATTAAACGCACGAACTATAAGCGAAACTACAAAAGCCATAAAAAGAATCGTCGCTAGCTGAATAAATACAATTTCCATCCTTCACCTCTTAATTATGTAGGAGATGTCCTATAAAAAGGTTTTTAAACTAATGTCCATCTAAAATTAGATATGGCAAAAGTAAGAATAAAAATCCAAAGTACAGATATAGAAATGCTGAATGCTATTTGTAATGAAATTAAAGAGTTAGCTAAAAAATCCGGAATTGTATTAAGCGGACCTGTGCCATTACCCACAAAAAAACTTAAAATTACAACAAGAAAATCTCCTTGTGGTAACGGAACTGCAACTTTTGATAATTTTGAGATGAGAATTCATAAAAGATTAATTGATTTGCCTGCAAATGAAAAAGTTCTTCATCACATTATGAAGATGAGAATTCCCAAAAGCATTAATATTAAGATTGAAATGAAGGATTAAGAATTCTAAAATATATTTTTTTCTATAGATGTTTTTATAAAATAATTATTATTTATATTAAAATGCAAGAATATAAAGATGTGATAAATAAGGTATTAAAATATGGGGAGCAAAAAGGGGATCGTACTGGTACTGGAACAATTTCTGTATCTGGAGCTTATTTTGAACATGATATGTCAAAAGGATTTCCACTTTTAACCACAAAAAGAATGCCATTTAATTTAATTGCTTCAGAATTAGAATTTTTTATTAAAGGAATTACAGATAAACAATGGTTATTAGATCGAAATAATCATATTTGGGATGAATGGTGTAGTCCGGATAAAGTTTCTTATGGACATGATAAAGAAACTAAAGAAAAAATGATGGTTGAAAGAGATTTGGGGCCAATCTATGGTTTTCAATGGAGACATTTTGATGCTGAATATAACGGTTATGATAAAGATTATACTGGTCAAGGTATAGATCAATTGGAAGATGTAGTTAAGACTCTCAAAACAAATCCTCATGACCGAAGAATGATTGTTGATGCATGGAATCCTAAGCAAAAACAAAGAATGGCATTGCCTCCTTGTCATTATGGTTTTCAAGTTTTAGCAAATAAAAATAATAACACTCTGGATTTACTTTGGAGGCAAAGATCAGTAGATACAATTTTAGGCTTGCCATTTAATATTGCAAGTTATGGATTGCTTTTGCATCTTTTAGCAAAAGAAAGTGGTTTTAAAGAAGGCAAATTAATTGGTTTTCTTGCTGATGTGCATATTTATAATAATCATTTAGAAGGAGAATTTATGGAAAAAATCAATAAGCAATTATCTCGAGAATTAAAATCTTTACCCGGAATAGAAACTGAAAATTTTAATTCTATTTTTGATTGGAATTTTGGGCAATCTAAAGTTGTGGGTTATGAATCTCATCCTGGTTTAAAATTTCCAATTGCTGTTTAATTTCAAATAAAAATGAAAGGAAAATATATTGTTTTTGAAGGAGGTGAAGGTTGCGGGAAAACTACACAATCAAAATTATTATATGAAAATTTAACCAAAAAAGGATATAGTTGTATTCACATTCGAGAACCCGGAAGTACAAAAGAAGCTCAGAAATTACGTTTAAGATTATTAAATTCTAAAAGATTATCTGTAAATGGAGAAAGAATCCTCTTTGCACGAGCAAGGTATTCATTATTCGAGCAAGTGATTATTCCTGCATTAAACGAAGATAAAATTGTCCTTTCTGATCGATCTTTTTACTCAACTTTGGCTTACCAAGGATATGGTTCAGAATATCCGATAAAATATTTGGAAAACTTAATTGATGTAGCAACTTTTGGGATAAAACCAGATTTAGCAGTTATAATTGATATTGATCCAAAAGTCGGATTAAAAAAGGAAACCAATCCCGACAGATATGCTAGTAAACCTTTAGAATATCATAAAAGGGTAAACCAAGGTTTTCTGCAATTAGCAAAAGATAATAAAGAATGTATTTTAATTCCTTATGTCGAAGGAAAAGCACAATTAATGCAAGAATCAATTCAATATTATCTTAAACAAAGATTAAACTTATAAATTCCTTTTATCGCACTCTTCTATGGATTCCTCTAAAATTATGGATATTTTGCAAAAAAAATATCCTTCCCCTAAAACAACATTAAATAAAATGCGAAGTAAACCAGATGCATTTAAAATTTTAATTTCATGTTTAATTTCATTAAGAACACGGGATGAAAACACAAAAATTGCTACAGAAAAATTATTTGCCGTTGTAAAAACCCCCAAAGGTATTTTAAATTTACCAATAGAAAAATTAGAAGAATTAATTTTCTCTTCAGGTCATTATAAGAAAAAATCCCAAATATTAAAGCACATTTCTTATGAATTAATAAATAGATTTAATTCAAAAGTTCCAAATACTAAAGAAGAATTATTAAGCATAAAATGGATTGGTCCAAAAACTGCAAGTATTGTTTTAGCATTTGCATTCAATAAAGAAACAATTCCAGTTGATACAAATGTCCATAGAATTGTAAACAGAATTGGTTGGCTAAAAACTAAAAATCCAAATGAAACACAAATAGAACTTGAAAAGATTTTGCCAAAAAAATACTGGAAAGAATTTAATAGCATCTGCATGCAACACGGACGAGAAATCTGCAAACCTATAAAACCTGATTGCAAAAATTGTCCTATAAAAAATTATTGTAAGAAGATAATTAATTAAAAATTAACCTTCTAAAAGCCATTTCCAAATTGGCATTACTATTATTTCTTTTTTATCTATCTCAAATCTCTCTTCTTCATCGTAAGTTAGGATTAAACCTTTTTTTAAACTGAATTTATTCATTGCTTCAAGAAGACCTTTTATCTCTCTGTCCTTGTTTTCATTATGTAAATCATAACAAACCTGAATTGCATTAGTTATTTTATTTTTTTCTTTCACCACAAAATCACATTCTGTTTTTTCTCTGTGATAATAAATTTCAAGTTCTCTTTGGTTGAGAGAAATCGCAGCTAAATTTTCTAAAGTTTTTCCTGAATTTTCTGAGAATTTAAATCCTAAATTATTTGGGAATCCAATATCAATTGAATAAATTTTTTTTGGATTTTGCATCTGTTTTTTTATTGAATAGTCAAATTTATTAATCATAAAAAATAAAAAAGCTTTTTCAAAAGAAGAATATATCTCACTTAAAATTCCTAAATTTTTGATCCCTGAAACTTTTGAGAGTGTCCTTAAACTCACATCTGAAGAGATGTTAGATAGAAAATAAACAGAAATTTCTTTTATAGGTTTTGTTAAATTTGGATTAAATCTTCTGACTATATCTCTATATATTATGTTTTCATATAACTCTTTTAATATTATTTTATTCTTTTCTAAAATCATTTTTGGCATTCCTCCATTAGAAAAATATACTTTAAATTCAGACTTAATCTTATTTTGTAATTTTGTATCCAAAGAATAATCGGTTATGTTTATCTTTTTATATTTTAGATATTCTGAAAAACTAAATGGAAATAGTCTTATGCTAAGTGATCTGCCGGTTAAAATTGTTGAAATTTCCGAACTTAGTAATTGAGAATTTGAGCCAGTGACAATGATTGGAAACTTTTCTTTTATTCTATCTATCCACTTTTCCCAATTTTTAACTTCTTGTATTTCATCTAAAAACAAATAAACTTTTTGATGATATTTGTTTTCTTCAATATAATCTAAAATATTTTGAAAATTTTCATCTTTGAAATCAATTAATCTTTCATCATTGAAATTTATATACAAAAACTCTTCTTTTGTTAATTTTAATTCATTTGAAATTATCTTTAATAATGAAGATTTTCCACATCTTCTTATTCCAGTAATTATTATCGGTAATTTTAACTTTAATAATTTAATTACTTCTTTTGTTTTTTCCCTCTCAATTAAATCTTTTAGGGATAAGAAATCTTCTTGTTGACTATAAATTACCTGATAAAGCAAATTTTTTTTCATAAATAGTCTTAGTTTAGTTTATATATAAATCTTTCCAAAGTGTTACCGTTTTTGTATCACTTTAGGAGCAAAGTGTTACTATTTTCGTATCACTTTGTCAATCTTCTAAAAGCCATGTCCTCCACGATTTTTTTATTTAAACTTTCTTTTTTTGTCCTGCTCACAGGACAAAAAGATAATCTTTCTAAGTGTTACCGTTTTTGTATCACTTTTTATGATAAATATTTAGGAGAATTCTTCAATAAACTTTCCAGATTTTCTTTTCACATAAATAAAAATTAATCCCTTAAAGCATTTATCCAGAATTTAATGACCCTTAAATTAAATCTTCTTCAGAAACAATCACAAAATCCCCAATAGCAATAATTGCACTATATGGAATTAAAAGTTCACCCATTTTTGTAACTTCTAGATTTAAATTTCTAGTATATGGTGTAGCTTCTTTTAAAATTAAATTGATAAGTTCACCTGATTTAGTTTCAAAAGTAATATCTTTAACAAAGCCTAATCTTTTACCTTCTTTTGTAACAATCATTTTTCCTATAATCGCACTAAATAAGTTTTTGTTTTCTAACATCCTTTTTTGAAATAGAAATTATTTATAAACTTTTCCGTGAAAATTGTCAACAATCAAAAAAACCCAAATTTAGAAAACTTTATATAAAATCATTATTATCTCCCCTTATGAGGTGTCAATTTAATTGTAATTAAAATGTTTGAATCAATAGTAAATCCCAAAAGAATGGATAAAGGTCCGTTAAAAATGTTATTTATCGGATTAATTTATGCAACTCTTTCTTTAGGTATTGTTAAATTTGCTTTTTCAGGTGACCCTGTATTATCTCAATATTCCGGCATGATTGTCGTGACATTTTGTGTAATGTTCTCTTTGCCTTTTATGTATTTTTTAATAAAACAGGAAGAAGAAGAAGATGAAGTTGTTGAAGGTTTTTTTAGAGTCTGGAAAATGCATAGCGACGCAGTTTATTCCTTTATGTTTTTATTCTTAGGGTTTGTTTTAGCTTTTTCATTTTGGTATATTATAATCGGTGATTCAACTTTATTTAATGCTCAGATTGAAACATATTGTATGATAAATAGTCCAGGTAATATTGAAGGATGTGTAGAAAAATACGATTTTTCTCAAAAGATAACAAGTACTGGTGCAGCAACAAAGGAAATGAGATTGCTGTCAATTATTGAAAATAATATTTATGTCATGATTTTTACTTTAATATTTTCTTTAATTTTTGGTGCAGGTGCAATATTTATTTTAGCATGGAATGCAAGTGTAATTGCTGCAGCTATAGGCATATTTACAAATTATAGCCTTTCAGGGATTCCAATGGGGATTGTAAGATATATGATTCATGGTTTTCCTGAAATTGCCGCGTATTTCATAACTGCTTTAGCTGGTGGGATATTTGGAGTTGGAGCAATTAGAAACGGATTTAAAAGTCAGAAATTTTTAAGGGTAGTTGAAAATAGTATAATTCTTCTCTTTATTGCAATAATAATAATAATAATTGCCGGACTTATTGAAGTTTATTTTACTCCGATATTATTTAATTAATATTTAAATAAATTTAAAAGTTTAAGTAATTTAATTAATTAATGGATCCAATTTTATTAATCGCAATTTCAGTTAGTTTTTTTTGTACTTATTTAGTTTTACCCTTCTGGATAAAAAAAGCAAAGCAAATTGGATTAGTTTGGGAAGATATGCATAAGACAGGACATCCAAAGAATGTTGCAGGTTCAGGTGGTTTAATCGTTGTTTTAAGTTTTATTTTAGGAGTTTTAATTTATGTAGCAATAACCACCTTTTATTTAAAATCCTCCGGAAATTTAATTGAAATTTTCGCACTTATTTGTTCAATACTTTTAGTCTCAATTGTAGGTTTAATCGATGACCTTTTTGGCTGGCAAAGAGGGGGATTATCAAAAAAATCAAGATTAATTTTAGTTTTATTCTCGGCAATTCCTTTAATGGTAATTAACGCCGGTGAATCAACAATGTTCGGAATAAATTTTGGAATTTTATACCCTCTTTTTGTAATCCCTATTGGAGTTATTGGAGCAACTACAACATTCAATTTTTTAGCAGGATATAACGGTCTAGAAGCAAGTCAGGGAATAATCCTTTTATCAGCTTTCGCAATTACAACTTATTTAACTGGCAATGCTTGGCTGAGTGTTATTGCATTATGTATGGTTGTTTCATTATTTGCATTTTATATCTTTAATAAATGTCCTGCAAAAGTTTTTCCCGGAGATGTTATGACTTATGCAATTGGTTCATTAATTGCAATTATTGCTATTTTAGGAAACATGGAAAAAATAGCTGTGTTCTTTTTTATCCCTTATATATGTGAAGTAATCTTAAAATCACGAGGAAAATTAGAAATTCAAAGTTTTGCAAAATTAAACAATGACGGAAGTTTAGAGCAACCACATAAAAAAATTTATGGGTTGGAACATTTAGCAGTTTTAATTTTGAAAAAAATAAAACCTTCAAAAAAAGTTTATGAAAAAGACGTTGTACTTTTAATTAACGGATTTCAAATAATAATAATTCTTTTAGGATTTTGGTTGTTTCTGTGATTAACTAACTAATTATGCTCAAAAGTAAAGTTAGAAATCTTTTTAAGTTAAATTAATTAGTGTTTGTTATGAAGGTTAATTTAGGGTGTGGAAAAGATATTCGAAAAGGTTTTGTAAATGTTGATAAGGTTTCTCTTGAAGGAGTGAATATTGTTTGTGATTTTGAAAAGAAAAAACTTCCATTTAAAGATGATTCTGTGAGTTTTATAGTGATTAATCATGTTTTAGAACATGTTTTTGATCTGGAATTTCTTTTAAAAGAAATTTATAGAATTAGTGAAAATGGTGCAAAAATATCTATACGTGTTCCTTATTTTTCGCATGAATCTGCATTTTCTCATTATCAGCATATAAGAAGATTTACTTGGACAACTTTTGATTTATTTAATCCTGAACATCCAGAGCATTTTCATAGTGATTTAAAATTTAAAATTTTTAAAAAAGAATTAAGAGGGAGATTTTTAGGTAACAAAACTCCATTTAATTTATTTCCCAGAATATATCAAGAGTATCTTTGTTGGATTTTTCCAACAAAAGAAATTTTTTATCTCTTAGAAGTTTTAAAATAGATTTTGAATTTTTTCCTTGTAACCTTTCAAAAACTATTTAAAAATAACCTCTAATCAAATATAGAATAACCTTTTTAAATCACGTTTGAGTTAAATAAAAATGAATATTAAAAATAATTTTAATAAAATTAAAAAGAATACTGAACCAATAGTTAACTTATTTCAAAACAATAAACTTCAAATTATCTTAACTGCTTTAATCTTTCTAACTATTTTAATTTCTTCATCATCAATGAGGCTTTCTCATCTTGATAATTTAATAGACCAAACTACCGGAGAATATTCTGCGGCAGACCCTGATGCTCTTTATTTTTTAAGATTATCTCATATTGTGCTTGAAACAGGAAGCCTAGAAGGAATTGATGAGATGAGATCCCCTGGGACAAATGTGGCTTATCTTCAGGAAATAACTCCTTACACAATTGTTTGGATGTATAAACTTGCAAAAATATTTTCTCCGGAAATTGATTTTAATTTGGTTGCAATAGTCTCCCCTGTTATTTTCTTTATATTGGGTTTAATTGTATTTTTCTTTTTATGCCTTCTTCTTGCAAAATCAAAATCTGTTGCCTTAATTGCTTCAGCATTTTTAGCCTACTCTCCGGCATATTTATTTAGAACAATGACAGGAGTTTTAGACCATGATGCATTAGGTATATTAGGAATGTTCACCTGCTTATTAATTTTTACCCTCGGTATAAAAAAATATCATGAATCTCTTGCAAAAACCTTTTTATGGGGGATCTTGCTTGGATTATCAACTGCTTTTGCATTAGGAGCATGGGCTGGGGGTATAACCTTTTTATTCATGATTATTCCCGCTGTAATACTTATTCATTATCTATTTAATCTTGAAGAATTAAAAGAAAATAAAGATAAATTAATCTTATTTTACTTTTTATGGATAGTGTTTTATATGTTATTTGCAACATTAATAGGATTTACAATTTCAGATACTGCACATAGATTATTGAACTCTTCAAGTCTGCTTGTAATCATTGTATCTGGTTTTATGATTGTAGATATTTTAGTAGAAAAAAATATCAAAAGATTAAAATTCATTAAAGAAGAAAAGAGGGTAGCTTACTCTTTAATTTTAGCTTTAATTCTTGGAATTTTATTTTTAATCATTGTAGGTCAAAATATATTCACTATGATTCTTGATATTTATTCAAGACTTTTAAGTCCGTTTGGGTTTGGAGGAAGACTTGGTTCAACTGTATCTGAAAATGCTCAGCCATATCTTACAACCTGGATTGGCAACACCGGAAACTATTTGTTTTGGTTATTCTTTGCAGGAATGGTTTTAATGGGAATTAATTTTTCAAAAAGAATTAATTCAAATCAAAATAAAATTTATTTCCTGATGGCATGGGTAGTTTTAATTTCATCAATTTTATTTAGTAGAATTTCTGCAAATCATTTATTTAATGGAACAAATTTCATAAGTCAGTTATTTTACATATCAGGATTTTTAATCTTTGCTGGTTATTTTGGTTATTTGTACTTTTTTAAAAGATTTAAGATTGATTTAGAATTAATAATAATTTTTTCATGGATGTTATTTATGTTAATTTTAGGAAGAGCTGCAGCAAGAACAATCTTTGTAGCAACACCTTTTGTTTGTTTTTCTGCAAGTTATTTTTTATTTGAAGCTGGAAAATATATAAAAAATACAAAAGATGATTTGGCAAAAATAATGTGGGGAGTTATTTTTATAGTCGCTATAGCTACAGGATTTGTTTCTTTATTTGGAAATCCATTAAGTGATTCATACGGTAGTTATCAAATAGTAGGAAGTCAAGCTTCAAATATCGGATTAGTTGCAAATGCACAATGGCAAGAAGCAATGTCTTGGGTAAGAGAAAATACCTCGAAAGATGATATTTTTGTTCACTGGTGGGATTATGGTTATTTAATTCAAACAATGGGTAATAGAAAAACTGTAACTGACGGAGGTCACTCTGGTGGGGATCAGGCAGATCATTATATTGGTAGATATGTCTTGACAACTCCAAATCCGGATAGTGCTTTAAGTTACATGAAAACATGGAATGTTTCATATTTATTGATTGACCCGACTGATTTAGGTAAATATCCTGCTTATAGTAGTATTGGTGGAGGACAAGATGACCCTAATGATAGATACTCTGCAATTCCTGTAATGGTTGCAGATTCAAAACAAACAAGAGAAACAGCAAATTCTACTTTCATTGTTTATCAAGGGGGAATGTACCTTTTTGAAGATATTATTTATGAAAAAGATGGCAAGCAAATATTTTTACCTTCAGGAAAAGCAGCAGTTATCGGAATACTTTTAGAATTAGATGGGATAAATAGAATCAAACAGCCTGAAGCAGTTTATGTTTATAATAATGTGCAGACTAAAATACCTATTAGATATGTTTATTATGAAGGGCAATTAATTGATTTCAAAGAAGGTTTAGACGCTGTTATTGATATAGTCCCGTCTTTTGAAGGTCAGGGAATAAATCCGTTAGGGGCAGTAATTTACCTCTCTCCAAAGGTCTCTAAAGGCTTATTTGCACAGTTATATTTATTAGATGATGCATTTAATAATTATCCAACTCTTAAAATTGCACATGTTGAATCTGATATGGTAATAAATAGTCTAAGAAGCATGGGTTACCAAGGTGGTGAGTTTATTTTCTATCAGGGGCTTAGAGGACCAGTAAAAATCTGGGAAGTAAATTATCCTGAAGATACAAAAGTAATCCCTGAATTTAAAGAAGTTCTTAATGGATATGCCAGATTTGACGAGGTCTTTTATTAAAAATATCTTGTAGATTTTGAAAAAAAAAGAAAAATAAAAAAAATTTAGTTCTGTGTAATTATTCTTCAAATGGATAACTTAAACCATTTCCTGAATTATATAATTCAGAAATTTCATCAGCAGTTAATGCTCTATTCCAGATGCCAAGTTCGTCAACATATATCCCAATTGCTGGACTTCTTATTTCTCCTCCATCCCTTAACCAAGCAGTATTAAATCCAATCCCTAACTCATCTGCAGGATTTCCACTTGTAGAAATAACATCAAATGAATATCTTAAGACATTATTAAGATAGATATAAAAGCCAGTTGAATTTTGTGTTATAACTAAATGATTCCAAGAGTTTTGGGTCAAATCTTCTGGAAATAAATATTCTGCATAAGTGGGGTCTCCACGCGTAAAAGCAAGAACATATAATTTGTCATTTCTTATCATTGCTCTACATTCAAATTCATAATTATTGACAGCATCAAGAAGAAATATATATCTATCTGCAGATGAACTGGTAGTTATATTAAACCATGTAGAGATTGCCCATTCTCCCTCAGGATATGTAGGCTCAATATTTCCGAAAAAATAATTATCATTGCTGTATGTACCCCTTGAATTTCCAATTATTCCCATTGAACTTCCTACTGTCCCATATTGAGTTAAATTCATATTACTTGCTGAATTAACTAAGTCTCCACTAATTTCTTCAAATTTATAATAACTAACTAAACCTTTGGTTAATCCTGGTTCTTTGATAGTGTAATTGACAAGTAAGCCTCTTTCATAATACCAGGTATGAACTTTTCCTTCATCGTCAGTTTCACTCCAGTTTATTGTAATTCCTTTACTACCTAATCCATTATTGTAATCCTCTGAAGAGTTTTCACCTTTTGCGGTAATTGCAACAATAGTCATAATTGCCGTAAAGCATATAACAACAAAAATTGCAAAAGACATATAACTAAATTTTTTTCCTTCATTAATTTGATTCATTTTTATCATTTATCTCCTTTCATCTTTATAAAATAGGATTCTAAGAATCCATGATTCTATGAGAAGAATTATTGCCTTTATGAATCTTATAGAAGTTTTGGGATAAATTTTTTAAAAAAATGTCTTTAATTTATTTAGATTGTTCTGGGTTTAAAACATAATTTGGGTAAAAAGTAATATTTCCAATAATTTTTGCTTCTGTTTCATTTATTGTTCCATTTCTCATATAAACTTCATCAACATAACCATTTAATGGAGACCAATAAGCACTATGGGTGTATCTATACATTGCACCTGTAACAACAGGCGTTGCACCAGTTGAAGAAAAACCAGAGACAATTGTCTCAGTTGGATTACTTGAACTTAATACTCCATCAATATATAAATACTGACCTGAAGAACCAAATTGTGCGATTACATTATGCCATTGCCCATCTGTAACATTAACTCCTGAAGAGATAAGGACTGTTTGAGTATTTGCATTTGAAACTATAACATAAACACTACCATTACTTTGATCATAAGTATTAATACTCCAACCATTTGCATTACCATCTTCATAATGATTAGATTTTGAAATGATGCATCCATGAGTATGTACTGGAACTTCTGGTTTAATTTTAACCCATGCACTTACTACGCAAGATCCCGAAGTACAACGCATATAATTCTCAGCATTTAATTGTGTTCTTTCATCAATTGTTCCGTCATATTCAAAAGCACGATTAAATCTTCCTTCTTTATTTATTTCAACTGCATTAATATTTGTGGCATCCATTGAATTTTGTGCATCATCAACAGCAGTTCCTGAAATTTCATCATACCAATATTCACTAACAGGCGAGGTCAAATATTTCTGAATTGATTGTGATTTAGAACTATCTAAAGAATTTCCATAATACATTTGAATTACATTTGCCCCATCAAGAGTAATTTTGTATGTTGCCCATTCTCCATCAACTTTATTTATTAATTCAAAAATAAATTCAGTTTCATTATATAAAAATCTAACATCATCAAAATCTGCCTGCATATTTGAATCATAAGTAATATTAATTATAGTATTATATCCAGAAAGATTTGATATTTCTCTTCGTTTATCCCATGAAGTATTCCACCATAAAGAATTATTGTTTTGATCATTCTCTTGTTGAGTTGTTTGAACAATTAAACCATTTTTAACAACCAAAACATAATTATTGCCATCTTCACCTTTATACGTAATATTTTGAGTTAAACCCCTCTTACCATAACTGGCAGAATCATCATTTGCTTTTGTACCTTGATCTTTAGCAATAACGTTCCCTGCAAATAAAATTATAGCAAAAAGAATAAGGATTATTCCTGATATCAATAAAATCTTATTATTAAAATTCATATGATTTTTTAACATGTAGAATTATTAGCAAATTTATATTATAAGCTTTATTCGAATTTTGGGATAAATTTTTTAAAAAAATGTCTTAAATTTATTTCAACGCCTCTTCATAAATATCTCTTAATTTTCTATTTCGTTTTTCAATTGAAAACATCCCATTAATAACTTCTTTTCTTGCTTCTTTTCCAATTTTCTCCCTTAACTTTTTATCATTAATTAAAATTTCAGTTTTTTTAATAAATTCATTTAACATATCTTTATTCATACATTCATAATAGTATTTTTTCCAATCTTTAGACAAATCTACCAATAATCCATACTTTCCATTTTTAAGAAGTTCTTTTTTTGCAAAAGTATTTGATGTCACTATTGGCAACTCATATGCCATTGCTTCAGGAACAGCAAAACCATAAGAATCTCCAAAACCCGGATAAAAAAATATGTCTGCACTAGGATAAATCTCTTTGAATAATTTTTCTTGCGGGATTAAATCCATAATGTTAATTTGTTTATTTTGAGAATATTTTTCTTTGAATTCTTTTGGCGTAGGACAAATAAATGTAAATTCTATATCTGGATATTTTTTTGATAATTCATTAAAGACATAAAGAGTTTGTCTTCCCCCCTTAGCATCAAACCATCGAGCAACAAAAAGTATTCGTAAATTTTTATGAGGGATTTTTTTAAAATTTTTAAGTGGTAAACCAAAATGCAAAATCTCAATTTTATCGAGTATTTTTTTATTTTTCAGGAATGCTTTTTCAAAAGATTTTTTGCAATCTTCTGACCAGCAAATAATTCTTTTACAATATTCACTCTCTAACCTATTCTTTATAATCCACTTGCCTAATTTAGATTCAGCAATCTTCCCTCCTGCACTAACTCTATCCCATACTTCAGTATCCACAACCCACGGCTTTTTATTTAAACTTAAACAATGTGCACAATGAATTAAATCACAATTTGGATTAAATGTATATGTTAAATTTGGTAATCGTAAAATATTCAAAATTTTTCTTAAGAAATTCTTAAATCTTCTCATAACTTCAAATTTTTTCGATGAGCCAATAATTTGTATTTTTGGTTTATTTGATTTTTTATAATTAACATAAGCCACATCTTTTGGAGGATATTCTAAAATATTTTTATAATAAGAACTATCTGGGAATTTCCAAGGATATTGCAAATGTATTTTGATTTGTTTCATAATATTTATTAATGAAGTTAAGTTATAAATTTTATGAAAAATAAAACAATGAGTTTAAAATTAACAACAGACAAATTAAAATCTCAAAATTTAAATAAGCAGGAAAAAAATCAGCAGTGGTGGGAAGAACTTCCTATGACTTATGAAGATTGGGATTCGAAAAAAAGAATTCCTGAAACAAAAGAAGATTTTTTAGAAATTGAAAAAAAATTTTTAGAAGAAAGTCCATTTATTAAAAATCAATTTGATTTTAAAAGATTCAAAAATAAAAAAGTTTTAGAGATCGGTTGTGGTTCAGGGGTTGTTAGTTGTTTATTCGCAAGAAATGGTGCAAAGGTTACAGCAGTGGATATCACCAAACAAGCTATTAATCTTGTAAAAACAAATGCGAAATTACAAGGATTGAATATTAATCCTTTACAGCAAGATGCTGAAAAATTAACTTTTGCAAAAGAAAATTTTGATTATCTTTTTTCATGGGGGGTGTTGCATCATTCACAAAATCCTTTAGATGCATTTAAACAAGTAGAAAGAGTTTTGAAAAAAAGTGGTTCTGGTTTAATAATGGTTTATAATAAAAATAGTGCCAGATATTATATTAATGGATTAAATTGGTTAATTTTAAAAGGAAAAATTTTCAAAGGGTATAATCTTAAAACTGTTCAGGATTTTTATACTGATGGGTATTACCATAGACATTTTACTCCAAATGAATTAAAACAAGAATTGGAAAAACTTGGATTAAAATGTACTAAAGTATTTACAACGCATATGGGTCATAGGATGCTTCCGTTTGCACCATTGTGGTTTGAAAAATGGATTAAAAATAATTATGGGTGGTTGTTAGTCGCAGAATTTGAAAAGGTTTAACTTAAAGCTTTTTGAATATCTTGCTGAATGTATTCTTCAAAAGAAATTTTCATCTTATCTTTTACAAATTTTGAAGGGATTAATGAAAGGTTTTTTCCGAATAATGCTTCTTTAGAATTTTTATCTTGGATTTTTATTGATCTTTCTGGGAATATTTGAATCTTATGATTTGGCATATATTTTGAAACCATTTTAACAAACTCAAATCTGCTCATACTTTTTCCTCCACTAATATGGATGATTCTCTCTTCAATGCTATCATAATTTAAAACTATCTCTTTAATCATTTCATTTAAAAATTGTATTGGGGTAGGTGAAAAAAATAAATCTTCAAAACAAGATATTTTATCTTCATTTTGTAATGTGTTGAACATCCAATCAAAAAAGATTCCTCGTTGACCCATTACCGCTGATGTTCTGATTATTTTTGAATTTGAATGTAAATTTAATAATATTTGTTCAGATGCTCCTTTTAATTTTCCATAATTTGTTCTTGGATTTGTTTTATCTTCCTCCGTATAATTTCCTTTTATCCCATCAAAGACATAATCTGATGATAAATAAATTATCTTAGAATTAATCTTCTCCCGATTTAAAATTTCAATAATATTTATTAATGGGTCAATATGCAATCTTATGGCTTGTGAATAATTCTCTTCGCATTCTTTTGGTTTCCAACCACTTAACCAGATTAAAATATCAGGTTTTATTTCGAGAATATAATATTCTAGTTCTTTTTTATTTGTTAAATCTAAAAAATATAATTCTGGATTTGTTTTATTTTTAAAATATGTTCCCTGAACAAAATATGAGTTTAATTCTAATTTTAAGAAATTATACAGATGAGACCCTAAAAATCCACTAGCACCAATTATCAAAATATTTTTCATAATATACTTTTTGATTTAATAGTTTTTAAGTTTAATTAATCCAATATTAGAAAAATGAAAATTTTAAAAAGAGATTTTAGTTATATAATCCTATTATGGAAATTCAAAAAACAAAATTAAAGAATGTATTATTATTTAAACCGATAATTTTTAATGATTTTAGAGGAGCATATACCGAAGTTTTTAATGAAAAAGATTATTTTGATGAGATTAAAATTCTTTTAAATAAGGATGTACATTTTGTAACTGACAGTGAAGTTTTTTCTAGAAAAAATGTTTTAAGAGGTTTACATGGAGATGACAGAACATGGAAACTTTTCCATTGTAGCAAAGGAACTATCTATATTGTTATTGTTAATTGTGATTTAGAAAGTGAATCTTTTGGTCAATGGGAATCTTTTGAGTTATCTGCTGAAAATAAATTTCAATTGTTGGTTCCCCCAAAATATGGGAATGGAACTTTAGCTTTAAATGGTGATATTATTTTTCATTATAAACAATCAGAATATTATCAAGGGGCTCAAAACCAATTTACATATCGTTTTGATGATCCTAAATTTAATATTCTTTGGCCAATTAATAATTCAGAGATTATTTTATCGAAAAGGGATGATATTTAATTAAAAAGCATTTTTATTTATTTTTTTGTAACAATTCTGTGTGCAAACGAGTTCCTGGAAAAGGCATGCAAGTAGAAAGTTGATATTTTCTATATTTGCTCGGTTTATGAGGAAATCTCCTATTACGTTTATAACCCATATCTTTCAAGATTTTCATATCTTTTTGATGTATCTCCTCTGTTTGTTCTGGCAAATTTTTCATCATTGTTAGATGAATCATTAGTTTAGGATATTTTTCTGAGAGGTATTTTATTGTTTTTAAAAAATCTATTCTTTCCAATCCTTTATTGATTCTTTTTAATACATCTACATTAAATGTCTCTAAACCAAATCTCATTCCGACGCATCCTGAATCAACCATTTTATCATAAAGCCAATCTGGTGAACAATCTAATCTTCCCATCATTGTCCAAGGAATACCAATTTTTTTTAATTCGTCGCATAATTCGCTTATCCTTTCTGTTCCTAAATTAAATGTATCATCATCAAAAAATATACTCTTATAATTATGTTTCTTTACGCACTCTTTAATCTCTTTTGCAATTTTTTTAGGATCTCTTAAAGCGACTTTACCTTTGTACATAGTTTGCGGCCATAAGCAATATGAACATTTAAATGGGCAACCTTTACTTCCCCAGATTTGTAATTGAGGTCTTTGTGTAGGCATGGAAAAATCATAAAAATTGCTTGAGCAATTAAAATTTCGATATGGAAAAGGAATTGAGTCCAATTCAGTAATAACCTCTGATTCATAAATTCCTGGTTTTTTTGTGTTAACCATCTCCCAAGAACTTTTTATATATTCTCCTTTCAGTAAATAAGTAATATATGGATGTTTTATTTTGATTTTTTCAGCTTCTGATGTTAAATGAGGTCCTGCTAAGGCAACTTTTGTAAATTTTGAAATTTCCTTTGCCATCCAAAGGTCTATATCTATTGTTGGGGCTGAGCATTCTATTACGACTATGTCTGCGTTTTCATTTTTTACTTGTTTTAAAAAATGACTATATGAATACTGCGCTTCTGCAATAGAGTCAATTAATCCCACTTCAATTCCTTTTGATTGTAAATAACTTGTTGCATAAGCCATTATAAATGGAAAATTTATTGCCCCAATTGGTGGGCTCGCTGACCAAGGCCATCTCGAACCCGCTCTTACACCAAATTTTAATTTAGAAAAAGAACAGAGAAAATTTATCAATCTATATAACGGTCTCACACTATAAAATTTTTGATTAACTTTAAGTATTTTAAGAAGAATATGATTCTTTAATTTAATATCATTTTTTGGAAAATTAGAATTATATCTGACAAAGGGGGGATTTACAAATAAAACTTTCATTGTATTTTTTCTAAATATTTATATAGTATTTTCATTCTTGATTCCATGGAAGCATTTTTAATAGCATATTCATACCCTTTTTGTGCAATTTTTTCTCTCTCTTCAGGATTTTTAAGATAATATTTTATTTTATTTATTAAGTCCTCATCGCCTTCTGTAAAAACTACGCATCCTTTTAATAATTTTTCCGTAATTTCTGAATAGTCTGTTATTACAAAGCCTTTGCAAGCAAGAATTTCAAAAATCCTTGCAGTTATAACTCCCCAATCAAGGCTATCTTGTCCTGTGCAGTTTAAATTAATTTTAGAACTACTATATAATTTAGGAGTATCTGATTGAGATATTCTCCCTTTAGAAATTTTCATGAATTTTTCTTGATAGATTGGAAATTTATAGTGTTTCCAAATTTTAAATGCTAATTTTAATTTATCTCTTTTTGATGGGCCCCAATGTCCAAAAAGGCCGAAATTAAAATTTGTTGCAGGAAGGATATATTTTGTTGACCTTTTTTCTCCTTTGATATCATTACCAACATAAGAAACATCAAATGCAAAATCTTTTTCATCTTTTACTGGTGTAAAAAAATTTGTGTCAACTCCAAAAGGTAAAAATAATCCTTCTCCACCGGATTTTTGATGAATTTGAAAAAGTTTATTGGAAATAAATATATAGCCGTCATATTTTCTTTGTTGAAATTTTTTCAAAGCATTTTCAGAACCTTCTGCATAACTATTCTGTAGGTATGCTATATGCTTATTAGCTAATTCTTTTTTCGGTTCACTATCATTTAAGTAAATCATTATATCTAATTTTTCTTCAGGTAATTCATTTGTGGTGTATAACCTTGCAGAATCTATCTGCGGAAAATTTTTTAAAGTTTTACACATAGACTCAGCATACATATGATCCCCAATATAGCCATCGCCCCTGTTCCAGAATGAATAAAATCCGATTTTCATAAAATAAAAATTAAAATAGACTTTATAAAAATTATCATAAATTCTTTTAAAATAATAATATTAATAAATCCTTAAATTATAAGAAAATATGAATAAAGATAAAATCGATGTTATTTATAATATCGGAGTTGAATTTGGTGGAGTGGGTACGGGGAATATTGCTTATAATGCAGTTAAGTGGGGAGCATATAAGCATAATTCTTTGAAGAAACTTCTTTGCAGGACTAATAAGAGTAAAGATATTCCAAAAAATAAAGTTTATTCTTTCCCTTGGCTGAGATATGTTATGTTACCTTTTAGAGCTTTACAAATGTGGTTTAAATGGAATTGGATATGTCCTTTTCCTTATGTGGATCCAATCTATGGATATCTTGCTTCAAAAAATGTAAATAAATGTGATATTTATCATGGTTGGTGTGGTTATTCATTAATGGGAATAAAACGAGCAAAAAAACTTGGAGCGATAACTATCGTAGAATGTGCTTCTCCACATCCAAGAAGCAAATTATTAAGTGATGAATTTAAAAAATACCATAAAGAATTTCAAGTAGATGAAAAAATTATTAAGAGGAATGAAGTAGAATTGGCAGCCGCAGATTATATTTTAATTCCTTCTGATTTTGTTGAAAAAAGTTTTTTAGAAAAAGGGTATGATAAGAATCGGTTAATAAAAATACCTTTTGGAGTTGATTTAAAAAATTTTTCTACAACAAAAAATAAAAATGATAATAAATTTAGGGTTATATTTGTTGGAAGTGTTCAATTAAGAAAAGGTATTCAATATTTATTAAAAGCATGGGACGAATTAAAATTAAAAAATGCTGAATTGTTAGTTGTTGGTAGAATTTGGCCTGATGCTCAGGAAGTTTGTAAAAATTATTTTGATAATCCTACAATTAAATTTCTTGGTTTTGATTCTAATCCCAAAAAATATTATGAAAAATCTGATGTTTTTGTATTCCCTTCTATAGAAGAAGGTTCAGCACTTGTAAGCTATGAGGCTATGGCTTCAGGTTTACCTTTAATTGTAACTCCTAATACTGGTTCTGTTATGAGGGATGGAAAAGAAGGATTTATAATTCCAATTAGAAATGTAAATAAATTAAAAGAAAAAATAAAATATATGTATAATCATCCTGAAATTGTTAAAAAAATGGGAAAAAATGCAAGAAAGCTTGTGGAACAATATTCTTGGGAAAAATATGGAGAAAATTTATTTAAAGAATATTTGAGGATTTTAGATGAAAGAAAAAATAAGTAAGGGAATTAATTTATTAGATAACAATTTACAGGAAAGAATACTTGGTTTTAGAGAATTTGAAGCATCTTATATTAATGCTAAATTAATTGGAGATAAAAAAAAGGTTTTAAATATTGGTTGCCTTTGGGGAAGAGATTATTATTTTTTGAAATGCTTGGGCAAAGAGGTTTATAATTTTGATTTAGGAGACCAAAAATTACCTAATATGAATATTGGAGATATTTCAAAAAGAACTAAATTTAAAGATAAGGAATTTGATGCCATTTTAATTGGTGAGGTTATAGAGCATTTATTTGAAGATGTAAATGCATTAAAAGAAATAAGACGAATATTAAAAGATGATGGAAAATTAATCTTGAGTGTTCCTTATTTTGATGATGACTTAGCAGAATTTCATGTAAGAATGCATTCAAAAAATTCAATTATTCGATTATTGGATTATACTGGTTTCAAGGCAGAAAAGCATCTATTTAGGGGAGGAGTTATTAGTATTCCATTAATTACTTCTTTTTTAAAGATTATAGCAAAGATTAGTCCTCCTTTACGTATGAATATTTTATTTTTTCTTGCAAAACTAGATTTTAAACTTGGGGAAAGAAATTATTGGTTCTTTAAATTTTCAAGATCCTATGGGGGATATTTATTAGCTAATAAAGGTAGGAAGATAGATTTTGTAAAAATAAATAAAGTTTGTTTTGTAGATAATCGAGATTAAATAAATATTTCTATTAACAAAAATTTTTGTAATATTCTTTTTATTTCAATTTGGATTTTTTAAGGGCTCTGGGCAGAGCCAATAATTTCGTAAGATTTAAAACAATAACTTCTTATATAAAAATATGAACCTCATCAGGGCTGTAAAACATACAATTAATGGAGATTTGTATGAAAATTTAGATATGATTTTTCCATGGAAATTTAGGAAAATAGTAAGAAGATTTTTGTATAAAAATTATTCTTCAATGTTAACTAAAGATAAAATCAAAAAATTATTAAAGAAAGAAAATCCAATTATTTTAGAAATTGGTGCAAATAATGGGAGGGACACAAGAGAATTTTTGTTTACTTTTAAAAATTGTAGTATCTATTGTTTTGAACCGGATTTAAGGGCAATAAGAAAATTTAAAGATCGAGTTCAAGATAGGAGATGCAAACTTTTTGAAGTAGCAGTTGGAGATCATGATGGGTTTGCAACTTTTTATATTAGTGCTGGTTGGGGAATGAAGGGGGGATGGGACGGTGCTTCTTCAATAAAAAAACCAAAAGAGGTATTGAAATTAGGTTTGACCTTTGAAAAAAAAATGGAAGTGAAAACCCTCAAATTAGATACTTGGGTTAAAGAAAATAATATAGAAAAAATAGATTTTATTTGGGCAGATGTTCAAGGTGCTGAGAGGGATTTAATCGTCGGGGGTATAAAAACCTTAAATGATAAAACAAAATATCTTTATACTGAATTTTCTGATGAAGAACTTTATGAAGGATAACCAAATTTAAAAGAGATTTGCAGATTGTTACCAACTTTTGAAATAGTTGGTATATTTGATGGATCTAATGTTTTATTAATAAATAAGAAGTTTAAATAATCTTTAAAAATTGTTATTCTTGAATTAATTATTGGTTCAAAGATTCTATTTATAAAAATATAGAATTTAAATAGAAATATTATTAAATCCTTTTATTTTATTTCTTTTATGAAAAAATGTTTAATTACCGGATCAGGAGGGCTTATTGGTTCTGAATCTGTTAACTTTTTTGCAGAAAAGGGTTTTCTTGTATCTGGAATAGATAATAATTTAAGAAAATATTTTTTTGGAGAAGAAGGAGATACTTCTTGGAATGTAAATAAATTAAAAAAGAAATGGAATAGTTATGCCCATTATGATGTAGATATAAGGGATAAACAAAAAATTGAAGAAATTGTTAAAGAAAATAAATTCGATTTAATAATTCATTGTGCCGCACAACCCTCTCACGACTGGGCTGCTAGAGAACCTTTTACAGATTTTGAAATAAATGCAAATGGTACCTTAAATTTATTAGAAAATTTTAGAAAATATTGTTCTGAAGGGGTTTTTATTTTCACCTCTACAAATAAAGTTTATGGTGATTTACCCAACAAATTACCTTTAATAGAATTAGAAACGCGTTATGAAGTTGATGAATCTCATAAATATTCAAAGAATGGTATTGATGAGACAATGCCAATTGACCAATCCAAACATAGTCTCTTTGGTGCATCAAAAGTTGCAGCAGATATCCTTGTACAAGAATATGGTAAATATTTTAATTTAAAAACCGCTTGTTTTAGGGGGGGGTGCCTCACTGGACCTGCACATAGTGCAGCCGAATTGCATGGTTTTTTAGCATATCTGATAAAATGTGTTGCGACTGAAAAAAAATATTCTATTTTTGGATATAAGGGTAAACAGGTTAGAGATAATATTCATTCTTATGATTTAGTTAATGCATTATATAATTTTTATTTAAACCCTCGTTGTGGAGAAGTATACAATATGGGGGGGTCAAGGCATTCAAATATTTCTATGATGGAAGCTATAGAAAAAACGGAGAAAATTTTAGGAAAGAGAGCAAATGTGGAATATCTGGATAAAAATCGATCTGGTGATCATATCTGGTATATTTCTGATGTTTCTAAATTTAAAAATCATTATCCAGAATGGAAATATAAATATGATATTGATATGATTTTAAATGAAATTTGTTCTGTATTTAAAGAGAACAAAAATTAAATCTCTTTGTTTTTGGATTAAATCTAAAATGGAAAAAGGAAAAATTTTAATTACAGGTGGTGCAGGATATATTGGTTCGCATACGATTCATTATTTAATAACCCAAGGGATTAATAAAGAAGATATTTTAATTTTTGATAATTTAGAAAGAGGTAATTTAGATTTAATCCCAAAGGATATTATTTTTATTAAAGGGGATTTAAAAAATAAAATAGAAATTGAAGATGTTTTTAATAACTTTCCTGAAATTGTTGCCGTAATACATTTTGCAGCATATGCTTATGTCGGAGAAAGTATGGAATTTCCTAAAAAATATTTTGAGAATAATATTGTCGGGGGTTTAAATTTATTAAATTCTATGAAAGAGCATGATGTTAAAAAAATCGTTTTTTCCTCAACATGTGCAACTTATGGGGATCCTCTTAAGTTGCCAATTGATGAGAATCATGTTCAAAAACCTACAAACCCTTATGGGGAATCTAAATTGATCTTTGAAAAAATGTTAAAATGGTATGATAAAATTTATGGAATTAAAAGTGTTATACTAAGATATTTTAATGCTTGCGGTGCTTCTTTTGGAATTGGTGAGAAACATAATCCCGAAACTCATATTATCCCTTTAATAATTAGGGCGACAATAAAAGATGAGAATATTAATATTTTCGGAAATGATTATGATACTCCTGATGGGACCTGCTTACGTGATTATGTACATGTCTTTGATCTAGCAAAAGCACATCTTAAAGCTTTGACTTATCTTTTTGAAAATGATTCCTCTAATCAATTTAATTTAGGTACAGGAAAAGGAACAAGCATTTTAGAATTAATTAATTTAATAAATAAAGTTACAGGAAAAAAAATAAATATAACTTTTATTGGGCGTAGGGAAGGTGACCCCGCAATATTATTTGCAAATTCTGAAAAGGCAAAAAACATCTTGGGTTGGGTTGCCGAAAAAAATATTAATGATATAATTTTTGATGCATATAATTGGGAGATTAAAATATGAAAACAAAAAATAATTTTGTATTAACAACCCCTGTTTTATTTATTGTTTTTAATAGATTAGACACTACAAAACAAGTTTTTGAGGAAATAAAAAAAGCAAAACCTCAAAAAATTTTTATTGCTGCAGATGGTCCTAGAAATAAAGAAGAGAAGAAAAAAACAGATGCTATTCGAAATTATATCCTTAAAAATATTAATTGGAAATGTGAACTTAAAACATTATTTAGAGAAAAAAATTTAGGATGCAAATATGCCGTTGCTGGAGCAATTGATTGGTTTTTTGAAAATGTTGAACAAGGAATAATTTTAGAGGATGATTGTTTACCTTCACAATCTTTTTTTATATTCTGTCAAGATATGCTTGAAAGATATAAAACTGATCAGAGAATTATGCATATTAGTGGAACAAATGTTGAAAGTATAAGTAAAATTTATCAGGATTATTTTTTTGCAATAAACTTTAATGTTTGGGGTTGGGCTACATGGAAAAGGGCTTGGAAATTGTATGATATTAATGTAACTAATTGGCCAAGATTTTTAAAAGAAAAAAGAAGCAAGGATTTTGCATTAGGATTTTGTAATAAATATCTTTTGGAAAGACAATTTAATAAGATGTATAATAAAAAACAAGATACTTGGGATTATCAATGGTGGTTTTCATGTATTACTAATTCTGGATTGGCGATTATTTCAAAAAGAAATCTAATTACCAATATTGGATTGTTACATGGTACTCATATGGGGTCTTCAGATAAAAATAAAATGTTAAAAAGATGTGACTTAAATTTTCCATTAGAGAATAATGTTTTTGTAATGAATACCTCTTCTTATCAAAAAAGTAGTAATAGATTTTTTAGACAAGGGTTTTTAAGGAGGCAATTAAAAAAGTATGGAAAAATATGATTCTAAATTTTTTAAGGATATTCAAAATGGATCACTAAACTCTGCAAGAGAAATTGCTCCATTTTTATTAAAAAATTTAAAAATTAATAGTATTATTGATCTTGGATGTGGTTGTGGAACTTGGTTAAAAGCTTTTGAAGAACTTGGTGTAAAAGAAGTTTTTGGAATTGATGGAACAAATTCAAATGAATCTTTGGTTATCAATAAAAAGAATTATAAAATATATGATTTAACTAAAAAAATTAGCCTTAATAAAAAATATGATTTGGCAATTTCGCTAGAAGTGGCTGAACATTTATCCGAGAGAGATGGAGAAACTTTAATAAATAGTTTAACTTCTTGTAGTGATATAATCTTGTTTTCGGCTTCTATTCCCCATCAAGGTGGTGGAACAAATCACATAAATGAACAGTGGCCAAGTTATTGGGAAAAAAAATTTAATCATTTTGGATATATTGCAATTGATTGTATTAGGTTGAATTTTTGGGAAAATGAAAATGTGGATCCTTGGTATTATCAAAATACTGTGTTATATGTAAAGAAAAATAAAATAATTTTAAATCATTTTTTAGAAGAAGAATTAAAAAAAACAAAATCTCCAATCCCTTCATTAGTTAGTCCAATTATTTTTTTAACCTTGCAAAAGAAATTTGATGTCTTTAGAAATATCCTCCCAAAATTTTTAAAGAGAAATTTCGTGATTAAAAAAATATTTAAAAAATTAGGTAAATTTTAATCAAAGTCATATATATAGATAGTTATGGAAAAGGTTTTAAACATCTAATTTAAATAAGTTTTATGAAAAAAAGAATTTTATTAATTGATCCCCCTTTTCAAAAGTTTATGAATTTTTCTAAAAATGGTATTCCAATAGGATTACTTTCTTTAGCAGGAGAGTTAAAATCTAAAGGCAATATTGTGAATGTATTTGATGCAGATTATAACCCCAAAGGCAATCCTTATCCTTTTATTGCAAAATTAAATCATTATGATGAATATTTAAGCGGGATTAATAATTTAGATCATGTTATTTGGAAAGATATAGAATCACAAATAAAATTCTATAATCCAGAGGTAGTTGGAATTTCTCTTATTTCAACAAAATTAAAAAGTGGATTAATTATTGCTAAAATTGCTAAAGATTTAGGGGTACAAAGAATAATCGCTGGCGGTCCGCATGTAACAATTTATCCCGAAGATGCCTTTGGAGAAGATAGTTATATTGATAGTGTTGTTCAGGGTGAAGGAGAAAATGTTTTTGAAAAAGCTTTAACTGAAAAAATTGTTAAGGCAGAAAGAATAAAAGATATTAAAAAATTGGCTTGGCCTGCAAGAGAATCTCTTATTAATTTAAAAGATTATTTACCAAATGATTTGGGGTTTGTAATGAGCTCCCGTGGTTGCCCTGGTTCTTGCAATTTTTGTTGTTCAGAAAGTTTATGGGGCAGGTCTATACGTTTTAGAAAGATTGATGATGTTTTAAATGAAATGGATTCTATTCATAAAAATTATGGGACTCAAAAGTTTTATTTGGTTGATGATACTTTCACACTAAATCGTAAAAGAGTAGAAAATTTTTGTGAAAGCATACAAAAAAGAAATTATAAATGGAGTTGTTTGACAAGAGTTGATAGGTTGAATGAGAATATGCTTGAAAAAATGTCTCAATCTGGTTGTTCTATGATAAAAGTTGGTATTGAAAGTGGAAGTCAAAAAGTTTTGGATTTAATGAATAAAGAAATTAATCTTACTCAAATAAAAAGAGCAGCAAATTTATTAAATAAATTTTCCATGCCTTGGTTGGCTTATATAATGGTTGGTGTTCCTGATGAAACTTCTGAAGATGTGGATAAAACGATTCAATTAATTGATGAGATTCGACCTTCATATGTTAGTGCTGCAATCTATACGCCTTATCCTGGAACTAAATTTTCTAAAGAGAACAAAGTAATTGATTTTGCAAGAGAAGAAGCAAATCACCATAGTTTAAAAGTTTTAGCTGGAAATGTTCCAAGAGAAAAAATAATTGAATTTATGGAGTTTGCGGATAAATATAATTCAAATTCTAAACTTGCTAAAATAATTTATAAATGTTAATTTATTTATTCAATAAATTTAAAAATTTTAAAAATTACTTTATATGATGAATCCTAAAATTATTTACAAAAAAACAATAAAGGTAGATTTCAGAGATTTTTGGCCTTGCTTTTCTAAAAAAGATAATTTTTTTATGGACCTCCTTAAAAAAGATTATAATGTGATAATAGATGAAAAAAACCCTAAATTTGTCTTTTTTTCTGTTTTTGAAAATATTGAACTTAAAAGGAAAAAGGGGATAATGAATTTTATACGAAGAATCTATCTCTCTTTAAGATTTAAATCTAAAAAATATTTTTATAATCTTTTGAGTATTCCTATCCCTTTACCTTATAGAATGCCCTATCTAAAAGGGAATTTTATAAAAATTTTTTATACTGGAGAGAATATTACCCCTGATATGAATAAATGTGATTGGGCATTTTCTTTTATGTATGATGAAGAGTTTAAACATCCAAGGCATCTGCGTTTGCCCCTATATGTTTATGAAGGGTATGAGAATAAATTATTTAAAAAAAGAATCAATTTCAAAAAAGTTAAAAAGGAAAAAAATAAATTTTGTAATTTTGTCTATTCAAATAATGTCTCTTTTAGGAATAAATTTTTCAAAAAATTATCTTTATATAAAAAAATTGATTCTCCTGGGTCAATAATGAATAATCTATCAAATAATCTTGTTGCAATATCTAATGATCCTAGAAATCCTTATAAAAACAAATTAAAATTTTTAAATAACTATAAGTTTACTATTGCTTTTGAAAATTCAGTTACTCCGGGATATAATACTGAAAAATTAATTCATCCGATAATCGTCAATAGCATACCTATTTATTTTGGGGATCCTTTTGTTTCAAGAGATTTTAATACAAAAAGCTTCATCAATGTTCATGATTTTAAAAATATGGATGATGTAATTAAAAGAATTATTCAAATCGATAATGATAATAAACTTTATGAAAGAATTTTAAATGAGCCTTGGTTAAAGGATAATAAAAAAAATAAATATATGGATGAAAAAAAATTAAAAAAAAGAATGAAAGAAATATTTGGTTAAAATGATCCTTAAAAATTTTGAGATACATATTGTACATTATGAATTATTAAAAGAAAGAAGAAGTTATTTAGAAAAAAGGTTAAAATATTTTGGGTTAGAAAAATTTTGTTTTTGGCATATTCAAAAAATAAATCAGGATTTTTCAAATATTAAAAAAAAATATTATAAATTTGACAAAGATATTTGGATGGAAAGAATTAAATCTTCTCATAATAAAATCACTCTCTCTATTATGCCTCGTGAATTATCTCACGGAGATATGAAGCTTGGGATTAATGAGTTAAAGCTTTTTGATTTTCTTGCAAAAAGAAAAGGAAATAAGATTTATCTTATTTTGGAAGATGATGTAATTTTGGAAGAAAATTTTTTAGATAAACTGAAAAAAATATTAAGAATTTTACCAAAAGACTTTGATATCGCTTATACTGATTTTGGTATAAATGATGCAAAAGAATATTTATCTGTAGATAACCTTCAATTTAAAAAATTGGATAAAAATCATAAAAAAACAAGAACTACCGCATCATTTTTTATAAATTCAAAATCTGCTAAAAAATTTTCTCAAGATATAAAACCTTTTACCCTCCCTTTAGACCATGAATTAAGATACTGGGAAGTAAAAAAGAATTACAATACTTATTGGTTAAATGGCTATTTAACCTATCAAGGGACTATTTATGGGGATATTTATCCAAGTTCATTATTTCCAACAAGAGTTAAAGAATATTACCGGAGAATTCCTTTTTATAAAAAAATTATTTTAGATTTTATTAAAAATACTGAAGCAAAAAGGTTTAATAAATCAATTTTCAGTAAAATACAAGTTAATTTGTTGGATCTATTGATTTTTTTAAAGAATTCTATCTCTGTATTGGATAAGAGATAAAATTAAAAAGTAACTTTTATAAGGTTTATTTATGGCACTGAAAGTGAAAAAGATTATTTTAAAAACAAATAAAAATTTTTTTATTGTTTTATCTAAAAAAAAATTAGAAAAATTTCTTTTTTTAACTTCTATTGATTTTAAAAAGAAAGCTTTTTCATCAATCTTTTTAAATCCTTTTTATTCTTTTGATATTTTAATTATCCTTATTAAGAGTGTTATTAGAAAAGTATTTGGGGTAAAACCAGCTCTTTCTGAATATTCTTTAATGAAAAGAATAAGCAGTACGCCTCCTTTTGATAAAATTATTGAATTAAGTTTGATTTTTAATGATGGCAAGAGAGCTAAATTTAATTTGAATAATTTTCATTTATTTAATTTAATGGGGGATGTTATAGGAATTTTTGTAAAAAATCAGTATAATATTAATTTTGAAAATATTCAAGGAAAAATTATTTTTGATTGTGGTGCACATCACGGGACATTTTCAATACTATGTGCATTACTTGGGGCTAAGAAAGTTTATTCCTTTGAGCCTCTTTCCAAAACTTTTGAAATTTTAAATGAGAATATTAAATTGAATAAATTTGAAAAAAATATTTTATCTTTCAAAAATGCTATCGGTGAAAAGAACTATGAAGAAAAGATTTTTTTTGACAATATTGCCGATGGTTCTGCTTCCTTAAATAAAGTTCATGGTAAGTTTGAATTAGTTAAAGTTATTAAATTAGATGATTTTATTAAAAAAAATCATCTAAATAATGTTGGTTTAATTAAGATGGATATAGAAGGAAATGAAGAAAAAGCTCTTTTAGGGGCAAAAAATTTAATTAGCAAAAGTAAGCCTGTTTTAACATTATCTGCATATCATAAAATTGATGATAAAATTGTTTTACCTCGTGTTATTAAATCTCTTAATAAACATTATAAAATTAAACTAATTAATCGTTTTGAAGAAGATTTTTATTGTGAATAAATATTATTTAACCCCTAAAAACCCTTAAAAATCCTCCTGCCTTCTTTTTCTCATGTGCGGAATAAATGGCTTTAATTTCATAAATAGGCCAATCTTAAATCAAATGAATGATTCAATCAGTCATAGGGGTCCTAATGCAGAAGGTTCTTTTTTCGATAAAAATATCTCTTTAGGGCATAGGCGTTTAGCAATTATTGATTTATCTCAAAATGGAGCACAACCAATGACTTATATCCATAAAAAAAATAAAGTTGTAATAACATTTAATGGTGAGATTTATAATTTTCAAGAGATAAAAGAAGAATTAATCAAAAAAGGGTATAAATTTAAATCTAATTCTGATACTGAAATAATTCTAGCATCATATCTCGAATGGGGAAAGGATTGTGTAAAAAAATTCAATGGGATGTGGGCATTTTGTATTTATGATCCTCAAAAGCAAATTTTATTTTTATCTCGTGATAGAGTAGGAAAAAAACCATTGTATTATTATTTTAATAATAATAAATTTATTTTTTCTTCAGAGATAAAAGGAATCTTAAAGCACAAAATAAAATTTGAATTAAACAAAGATGCAATTGATTTATATTTTTCATTAGGCTTTATTCCAGCACCTTATTCGATTTATAAGAATATAAATAAATTAGAACAACGACAATCTTTAATATATAATCTTAAAACAAATAATTTAGAAAAAGAATATTATTATGAATGGCCAAATTTTAATCCGCAAAAAAAGAATTTTAAACAAGAATTTTATGATTTAATTAAAGACTCAACTAAATTAAGGATGGTCTCTGATGTCCCTTTGGGATCATTCCTTTCCGGAGGGCTTGATTCTTCGACAATAGTAAATTTTGCACAAATGTTTAATAAAAATATAAATACTTATTCAATTGGTTTTGAAGGAAAATATGATGAAACTCCTTATATAAATCTCACAAAAAATCATTTTAAAACAAATCATCATCATAAATATTATACTGAAAAAGATTTTAAAAATCAATTAAAAGAAATTTTTTATTATTTTGACGAGCCTTTCTCGGATCCTTCAATGTTTCCTACAGAATTTTTAACAAAATTTGCAAAAGAAAAATTAACTGTTTCTTTAAGTGGAGATGGTGGAGATGAAGTTTTTGGAGGATATCCTAGATATAAATATGCATTGCAATTAACAATGTTAAGAAAACTTCCATTCTCAATGAGAAAATTATTAATGTTTATTCCATATTCAAAATTAAAAGAAGGCTTAAGATTAAGTTTATTACCCAAAGAATTATTTTATTCAAAAGCAAGAGCAGATTTTTATAAACCCAAAATAACAAAAGATATTTTAGAAAAAAAATTAAAAAAATGTTTAGAAAAAACAAATAATGATTTAATCCAAGCAGTTAGATTAATGGATATTGAATTTTATACCTTGCCCGATAATTTTTTGACAAAAGTTGATAGGGCTTCAATGACAAATGCTATGGAAATAAGATGTCCTTTTTTAGACTATAGATTAATTGAACTTTCAATGCAATCTCCCTCAAAAAATATTGTATCAATGTTTAATGAAAAAAATTTATTTCGTGAAATAATAAAAGATTTTTTGCCGTCAAAAATAATAAATAAGAAAAAACAAGGTTTTACCCCTCCCCTAAATGATTGGATTACTAAAGACGAATATAAAAAAGAATTAAATAAAAGCTTAGAAGAATTAAAAAAAATATTATCTAAAGAATGGATACAATTTTATCAAAAGGAAATTTTGTCGAATAATTCATTAGTTCATAATAATTATAAAATTAGATTATATTTGTTTTATATGTGGTATAAATACTGGAATAAAAATTAAACCTCTTTAATAATTCTTAAAAATTCCGCAAGAAAGACTTATAAACAAAAGTTCACATATATAAACTTATATGGATATATATAAACAAAAATTTACAAAGCTTCAATATGAAATTATTCGTTTTTTATTTGCAAATGTTGGAGAAAAATTTAATCAAAGAGAAATTGCCCTAAAAATAAATGCCTCTCCCACCGCAATTAGCAATTCTATTAAATTTTTAAAACAAGAAGGATTTGTTTTTGCAGAGTTAGATAAATCTTCAAAAACATTTGAAATTAGTTTGAATATAAATAATGAAGATGTTTTTTATATGAAACGAGTAGAAAATTTAAGGGAAATTTATCTTTCTGGTTTAAAAGATTTTTTAGAAGAAAAATTTCCTGGAAAAGTAATTGTCCTTTTCGGTTCTTTTTCAAGAGGCGAAGATGCTTTTAATTCAGATATAGATATTGCTATTCTTGAAGAAAAAGAAAAAGAAGTAGATATAAAAAAATTTGAAATCTTTTTGAATAAAAAAATAAATTTACAATTTTATGGTCCCTTAAATAGTATACATAAAAATTTAAGAGAGAATATTTTAAATGGAATTGTTATTTCTGGGAGTTTTAAATTATGAATCTTCCGTTTGAATTAAATTATTATTTAAAAAATGGGGTAGTTAGGAAAATAACTCCTGATATCTCTCGTGCAAATTTTTTATTTGAAGAATCACAAAAGTCTTTTGAAGGTTTAAAAATAAGAGTAGAAAAAATTGGGATTGATGAATTTAGTGCAAATTCAATAATTAAAGATATCCATGATATAATTTTGCAAATACTAAGATCAAAAATGCTTTTTGCAGGGTTATCAGCATCTGGAAACTATGCTCATGAAGCAGAAGTTTCTTACATGAATTTCCTTGGTTTTAATCAATCTCAAATATCTTTTGTGAATACTTTAAGAAAATCCAGAAATGGTATTAATTATTATGGTAAAATGTTTGAAAAAGGATATGCTAATGATTGTTATAAATTTCTAAAGATGAATTCAAAAAGATTTGGGCTTTAATTATTATTAAACACTCTCAATAATCCTTAAAAATTCTTTTTTATATTTCTTAATTTCATATTCGTTCAAAAATCTTTTTCGTCCTTCATTACCTATTTTTTCTCTCAGTTTTTTGTCTTGTAATCTTTCTAAAGAATTTGCAATCTCTTGGATAGTATTTTTTTTTAGAACAAAACCTGTTTTATTCTGTTGAATTATTGTCGGTATTGCAGCAATTCCATTTGCAATAACTGGTAAACCAAACATCATCGCTTCAATAATAACTCTTCCGAAAGTTTCTAATTTATATTCAGTAGGAAAAACTAAAACATTTGACTCTTCAAAAACTTTATTTTTTTCTTTTCCAACTTTTTTCCCTAAATATTTAACTTCTTTTTCTAAATCGTACTCTTTAACCATTAAATTAAATTTTTTTTCATCTTTTTTTGTTGTCCAATCTCCAACAAAATTGCATCTAAAATTTATTTTTTTATTTTTTAAGATTCTACAAGCTAAAAGTAATTTTAACCATCCTTTACTCTCATCCATATTTGATAAAAATAAAATCTCTAATGGTTGTTTTTCTTTCCTTTTATTGAATATCCTCTCAATCTCTTTTTCAGTTACTTCATTTTTTATTGCATTTGGTAAGATGAAAAGATCTTCTTTTTTGATTAAACCATGCAAATCTTGAACTAATGATTTATCCAGTACAATTGCCTTTTCTCCTTTAAGCATTTCTATAAATCTTTTTTTATTTTTATCCCAAGATTCATCTGTAATCCTGCTCCTTATATGAAAAATTATTTTTCGGTTTGTTAATTTTTTTATTTGTTTAACAAAATATGAATCTCTGATTAATCCTAATCCGGATGTTGCCGGAACAAAATAAATAATCTCTGGTTGAAATTCTTTTAATAATTTTTTAATCTGTTTTTTAACAATAAAAAATCCCTTAACTTTACTTAAATTTAACTGTCCTACATCATTAATTTCTTTAGAATAATTTAATTTGATATTTTTAACTTCAAATTTATTAAACTTTTGCAAGATTTCTAAACACATTTGGCTGGACATTGCACTTCCATAATATGGGGGAGGAAGCGGGCTTAAAAATAAAACTTTTTTTTTCATTTTTCAAATAGATTCCTCTTTTTGTTTGGAAAATACTAAAATTCTTATCTTTAAAACATTTAAGAATTTTTTCATTCTAGAATCTCTCTGCATTTATTTATAAATTCAATTGTTTTCTTTCGTAATTCTTTTGCCTCATTTGTATTAAACTCATCGCTGATTCCATAACTTGCTAATTCTCTTTTTTGCTTTGCTTCAACAAAATAGCTAACTTCTTGTTTATCTAAGGAAGATTTAGAAATCAATTGTAAATCCTCTTCATCTAATCCTTTATTTGATTTTTCATAATAAAATTTAATTAAAGCACATAATGTTGAATTATGCTTCTTTGATGAATAACCTTTCTTTGCAAGAAGAGCTAAAGCACAATGATAGATCGTATAATAACATCCAGCAATTGCCCAATCACTAAATTTATTGTTTTCCAATAAAAAATTAACAAATTTAAGATTATATTCTGCTTTTTTAAGATGTGATAAAGATAAAAACTTTTGCTCTTTTTCTACTTTAATAAACTCTTTTTTAAGATAAAAATTAAAATCTTTTTCTAATTTATCTGAATTTTTAATCCAAATTTCCCAATTATATCTTTTTGAATTCATGATAAAAATATTCCTCCCCAATTAATGGATAGCCTGATTTTAAAACATGTGCAATTTGCTCATTTTTTGAGTTGAAATCTTTTAAATTAGTAAAAATAATTTTTAATTCTATTCCATACTTCAAAGAAATTTCCTGGATTATTGAATTTTCTTTTTTGCAATCAATAAAAATCAAATCAACATCACTATCTTTTTTGTAGTTCTCTTTTGCATAAGAACCAAATAAAATTGCTATTTTTGGTTTTAAACTATAAATTAATTCAAAAATACTTTTCTTAACTGAAAAAGGCAATTTTTCAAATTTAGATTTATTTATAAGATTTAATAAAGAAATTGTTAATAAATTATCAAAATTAATCTCATAAAATGTATTAGATCTATTTTTCTCTTTAATGAGAATCTTTTTTTCTTCTAATAGGTTTAAGTTTTTGAGTAAATGATTTTTGCTTTTTATTCCAGTTTTTTCATGAATTTGATTAAAATAATCTTTTCCCCCGATTAATCTCTCTAAAATTTTCACATTTGTTTTATTTAACCAATTAAAGTCCATTTTAAATACTGATTAGTATCAATAAGATACTATTTAAATATTCCTGAAATTCATTCTAATTTAATCCCTTTAAGGTATTTTAGTCCAATAAAACTCTTTTTAATCTTCTTAAAAGCTCTTTTTGGATTAGTAATCCCTAAATAAACTGATTCTACCCCGATATTTCGCAAAATCTTTGGGCATTCTTTTTTTCTTTTAAGTAAAAAATCCAATGCTGCGCCAACATTAAAAATTTTATTAACTTTAATAGAATCAAATATTTGATTTGCAAGAATTTCCTGTTTAGGGTTCCCAATGCAGATCCATAAGTAATCTGTTTTGAAATTATTTATTTTTTGAATCATTTTTATTTTTTCTTTATTTGAAAATTCCATTTCTTTAATGAAAGGGGGATTATATGCCCAAATCTTTTTTTTTGGAATTTTTGTTACTTTTGATAATCGTTCAATTTCTGAAATTTCAAGTCCAATAAAAAAATGTTTTTTATCTCTTGCAAAATCATCTTGTAAAAAATTTCTTGTAAAACTTGGACCCCTTTCTTGTAAAATTTTAAGTTTTTTAGCAACAGGTTTGCCATCTGGAAAATTTAAATTATTTTTAGAATTTATGCTTTTTTGAAAAAGTTTATTATTATTAAAAAGCCAAAGACTATACAAATTTAAAAAATTAAAAATATTTTTTTTTCCAAATTTTGCCTCTATTAAAGGATTTTTTTTTGTAAAAATTAATTTATTTAACATATCTTTTTCAATGTAAATAATTATAAAAATCTATTTATTCTAATAATTCAATGAAAAAAGCATTAATTACCGGTATTACCGGGCAAGATGGTTCTTATTTAGCAGAACTGCTTTTAGAAAAGGGATATGAAGTTCATGGACTCATTAGAAGATCTGCATCTATTAACACATGGAGAATTGAGCATTTATATAATGATAAAAATATCTTAGATAAAAAACTCTTTTTACATTACGGAGATTTAACTGATGCAATCTCTTTAACAAATTTATTGCAAAAGATTAAACCCGATGAAATTTATAATTTAGCCGCTCAAAGTCACGTAAAAATCTCTTTTGAAATACCAGAAATAACTGCAAACATCGATGCACTTGGAACATTAAAACTATTAGAAGCAATAAAAATTTTAGGTTTAGAAAAAAAGACTAAATTATATCAAGCTTCTACTTCAGAATTATATGGAAAAGTTTTAGAAATCCCTCAATCTGAAAAAACCCCTTTTTATCCTAGAAGTCCTTATGGTGTAGCAAAATTATATGGATTTTGGATAATAAAAAATTATAGAGAAGCATACAATTTATTTGCTTGTAATGGAATTTTATTTAATCATGAAAGTGAAAGAAGAGGATTTAATTTTGTAACAAGAAAAATCACTTTAGGGTTGTCAAAAATTAAATTAGGCAAGCAAGATTTTTTAGAATTAGGTAATTTAGACTCAAAAAGAGATTGGGGGCATGCAAAAGAATATGTAAAAGCAATGTGGCTAATGTTACAGCAAGAAAAACCACAAGATTTTGTGATTGCTACCGGAGAAACTCATAGTGTTAGAGAATTTATTGAAGTTTGCTGCAAAGAGCTTAAAATCGATTTAGAATGGTCTGGAAAAGAGATAAATGAGGTTGGTATAGACAAGAATACTAAAAAAATAATTATAAAAATAAATCCTAAATATTTTAGACCTACAGAAGTAGACATATTAATCGGGAATCCAACAAAAGCAAAAGAAGAATTAGGTTGGGTTGCTAAAACCAAATTTGAAGAATTAGCAAGATTAATGATAAGGCATGATTATAATTTAATTAAAGAAAATAAAGAGATTTTATATTAAAATGGAAAAAGATTCAAAAATTTTAATCTTAGGAGGAAATGGTCTTTTAGGAAGTGCAATCAATCGGGAATTAAAAAAACACGATTATCAAAAGATTTTATCTCCAAGGAGTTATGAAGTCAATCTCTTAGATAAAAATTCTATTAATTCATTTTTAAAAGTTGAAAACCCAGAATATATTTTTATGGTTGCAGGTCTTGTTGGGGGAATAATGGGCAATAAAAAAAGACAAGCAGATTTTTTATATCAAAATTCAATTATGATACTTAATTTGCTTGAATTAGCAAAAGAAAATTCTTTAGGGTCTAAAATCCTTTATACCGGTTCATCATGCATTTATCCTAAAATTAATCCTCAGCCAATAAAAGAAGAACGATTTATGAAAGGAAAACTTGAAGAAACCAATAAAGGTTATGCTGTCGCAAAAGGCATGGGAATTGTTGCATGCCAATTATATCGCGAGCAATATGGTCTTAATGCGATTTCTGTAATGCCCACAAATCTTTATGGGTTAAATGATACTTATGATTTAGAAAATGGGCATATGATTCCTGGATTAATTAAAAAATTTTTACTTTCAAAAAGAGATGGAAATGATATAACCCTCTGGGGTACAGGAAATCCTCGAAGAGAAGCACTTTACTCAGAAGATTGTGCAGATGCATTAATTTATTTAATGAAAAATTATTCCTCTCCGGAAATTGTGAATATTGGAACAGGATTTGATTATTCTATTAAAGAACTTGCCGAAATATTAAAAAAAGAATTGAAGATTAATGTTAAAGTCAAATGGGATTTATTAAAACCAGATGGCACTTTTGAAAAAAGAACCGATATTTCAAGATTAAAAAATATTTATCCGGAATTTTCACCTAGAAATTTTGAAAATGGTTTAAGTGAAATAATAAATAATCAAGATGAATTAAAAAGAATTTTAGGTTAATTTTTAATTCTTTTTTCAATTAATAAAGTTTGTCCAAAAATTTTCACTCCTCGATATCAATGAAAATTATTAGAAAATCTTTTAAAATTGATATTTCTTATCTAACGCAATTGATCTAATCCTATCTCTTCCTAAAAAATATTAATCCAAATAAAAACATATATCTGCTTATAATTGTAGCAACACATGAACCAATTACTGCCTGCATCATCCCTTGAGGGAGTAATGCAATTATAAATAAATAATTTAATATAATATTGATTACTGTAGAAATTATCAAAAGAACTGAATACATTTTTGTCTTTTTTTGAATAAAATAATATGACCCATAAAGGCTGCAAATTGGGATATTAATTAATAAAAGAGAAAGCAATTGCAATAATAAAACTGCATCCATATATTCTTTACCGTAAATAATTAATATAATCCACTTAGCAAAAGTGAATGTAAAAATCGTCGCAGCAATTGCTATTAAACCTGTAATTATCATCCCTTTATTAAATCCTCTTTCAAATTGCTCCCCTTTTAATTTACTCAAAATAGGGAATAACGCTGTGCCTGAAAATGCAACAATTGCTGTAGCTGAACCAATTAAATTAAATGCTGCTTGAAAATAACCCAAAAATATAGACTCAACAAAATGTCCGAGTATAAGTAAATCAATGCTTCCAAAAAATAATCCTGACAGAGCAGTAATTGATAAAGGCAAAATAAATTTATTTAATTCTTTTTTTTCGTCTTTAGTTAATTTTTCTTCTTTTATTTCAAGAAATTTTTGTTTGTAAATTGAAAAATATAAAAATAACATCCCAACAAAATATGCAAAAGTTATAACTAAAAAGATTATTAGTAATAAAACTTCATTTTTTACTTTTCCTAAAAATAATATAATCGCCAAAGGAACAAAAATTAACCTAAGAAATTGAACAATCATCTCATTAATTAGCCCGATTTTTAAATTATTTTGTGCAACAAAAAAGTGAATAAAATAACTCATTAATTGATATGCCGGGATATATAATCCTCCTGCAAGAAGTGCATAAAAAATTGGTTTATTGTAATAAATATTTGAAATATAATAACTTGTTGCAATTAAAACAAAAGAAATTATAACTATTAAAATTAATTTATATCTAAAAAGAAAATTATAATATCCTTTTGCTTTTTTCTTATCTTTATCAATGTTCTGTGCAATAAATGTTAATAATGCTGTTCCAATTCCAAAGTCTGAAAAAGCCATAAATAAAACAATTGTTGAAAGTGCTAATCCATAAAGTCCGTAAAGTTCAGGCATTAATAATCTTGCAACAACTATTGTAAAAATTATTGAACTAATTTTATAAACTAAACTTGTAGCGATTTGGTAAGTTGAATTTTTAATCGCCTGTCCGGTATTTCCTGAAAAATCTCTTTTTTTTAATCTTTGAAAAATATTCAAAAAATCTTTTTCTTCTTCTTTAACAAAACTTTCCATATTATAATTAAATTATCTTTCCTTTTAATTATTATCTTTAAAAGGCATAATTTTTATTTAATTATAGATTCAAATATCTTGTACTAAAAGGTTTCCATTAGTAATGGAAACTTTTATAAACTAGTTTCCATTTACAATGGAAAGATGAAAGAAGAAATTATAAGAGATATAATTATTGATCAAAATAATTATCCTAAAAAAGAATTTATTGAAAGAGAACAAATAAAAGAAATAATCAAAGCGAAAGATACCCCTTTTATAAAAATAATTTCCGGAGTTAGAAGATCAGGAAAGTCAACAATTTTAAAGCAGCTTAAGGAAAAATTTAGCGGGGTTTATATTAATTTTGATGATGAAAGATTTGTCAGCTTTAATATTGAAGATTTTCAAAAATTATATGAATTATCTATAGAATTATTCAAAAAAAATAATCTCTTCTATTTTGATGAAATTCAAAATATATCTGGATGGGAGAGATTTGTTAGAAGAATATCTGAATCAGGAGAAAATGTTTTTGTGACTGGTTCAAATGCAACAATGCTATCAAAAGAGTTAGGAACTCATTTAACTGGTAGGTATTTAATGTTCAATCTTTATCCTTTTTCTTTTAGAGAATATTTAGACTTCAATAAAATAAAAATTTCAAAATTAACAACTAAAGAAAAAGTAAAAATAAAAGAACAATTTTCCAATTATTTAATTGATGGAGGACTGCCGGAATATTTAATTACAAAAAATAAAGATTATCTAAGAACTCTCTATGAAAGTATACTTTATAGGGACGTTATGGCAAGGTATAACTTAAATAACGAAAAAGTTCTAAAAGAATTAATTTATCTTGTAGCAAATAATCTCTCAAAAGAAATAAGTTTCAATTCCATAAAAAAAACATTGGGAGTTGGTAGTGCAACAACAATCAGTGATTATTTTTCTTATTTTGAAAATACTTATTTGTTATTTCTTTTACCTCGATATAAATATTCATTAAAAACACAAATACAATCAAATAAAAAATTGTATTTAATTGATAATGCTCTTGCAAAACAATTGGGATTTAATTTCTCTGAAAATAACGGAAAACTTTTAGAAAACCAAGTTTTTTTAGAGCTAAAAAGAAAAGGTTATGAATTATTTTACTTCCAAGAAAAAAATGAATGTGATTTTTTAATTCGGGAAAAAAACAAAATTATCAATGCTATTCAGGTATGTTATGAATTAAATTCTAATAATAAAAATCGGGAAATTAACGGATTAATTGAAGTAATGAATGAATTTAAATTAAACGAAGGAACAATAATAACTTTAAATCAGGAAGAAACAATAAAAGAAGAAAAATTGACAATAAAAATAATCCCTGCTTGGAAATGGTTTCTCAACTAGTTACACATTCATATTTTAACCTTACTTTTTAATTTGCATAATCTTTTTAAGTGAATAAATCTTTTGAAATTTATGAAAATCGGGATAACCGGAGAAAAAGGCTTAATTGGAATGTTCTTAAAACAAAGATTAGAAAAAGAAGGAAATGAAATCGTTTTAACTTGTGATTTAAGAGAGGGAAAAAATATTCTTGATCTAAAAAATTATATCTCCACGAAAAAAATTGATGTAATGTATCATTTGGCAGCACATTGTAAAATTAATCAGTCAATTGCAATTCCCGAGTATACCCATTTAATAAATTCACAGGGAACTTTTGCAGTAATGGAATTTTGCAGAAAAAATAAAATACCAAAAATAGTAAATTTTTCTTCTTCAAGAGTTTTGTCTTCTGAAAGAAATCCTTATACTGCTTCAAAACTTTACGGAGAAGAACTTTGCAAGGGATATAGAGATTCATATGGCTTAGAATATTTAATCATACGTCCATCAACCGTTTATGGCCCAATGTGGGATGAAACAAAAAGACTAATGCATCTTTTTTGCATAAGTGCATTAGAAGGTAAGCCATTAGAAATTTATGGGAATCCAAAAACAAAGACATTAGATTTTACTTATATTGATGATTTTGTTGATGCAATTACCCTAGCAACAAATAATGAATGGAATAAAGAATATAATATTAGTGGAGGAGAAGAATACAATATTTATTCTCTTGCAGAACAAATTATAGGAAAAATTGGTAGTAAAAGTAAAATAATTGTAAAACAACCTGAAATTGCACAACCTCAGGAAGTTTCTGTCGATATTTCTGCAATCAAAAAATTAGGTTTTATTCCAAAAATATCTTTAGAGGAAGGTGTAGATAGAACATTAGATTTTTATAGAAAGTATTTGGGTAAATGATTATAGTAATTCTTCTATTATTTTATTTAATCTCTTAATTATCGTCATAATCTTTTCTTCATTTTGCGTGATAAAAAAAGGTTTTACTAAAAATCCTTCATATGATATTTTATTTCTAAAATTTCTAAGATTTTGCAAAAATAATTTCTCTTGTTCTGAAAATAAACCTTCTGTATAGCCCCAATCTATTAATTCTCTATGAGCATAATCCCCAGAAAATTTTATTCCTTTAATACAAGATTCGGCTTCAATTAATTGATGTAAGATATTATAATAGTCATCTAAAGTGTTAGAAGGATATTTTAATTTATTAAAGGAATTTAATCTTTCAAATGTTATTTTTGAAATTTGATATAACGCCTTTGCCTTTTGTTTATCTATTTTAACGTTCCTTTTCATTTGAATTCCAATTCTCCCTTAAGTAATATTCCATTTAGAATGTTATTTTGAAGTTCTTTTGAGCATTCATTAATATCTTCTTTAAAATAAATATTTATCTTTCGACTTAATATCTTTTCAAATCTTATTAAATTAATCTCTTCCTCTTTTGTTTCCAAAAATAAATCAATATCTGAGCCCTCAATATCTTCCCCTCGGGAATAAGAACCAAAAAGAATAATTGATTTTGGCATAAAATTTAATTCTAAAAAATTAATTATCCCTGAATAATAAACACTTTTTAAATTATTTATTTTTTTTAATATTTTAAATTCATCATTATTTATATTTGCAACAAAAAAAGGAAAATTTCTTTTTCCATATTTTTTTTCAATTCTATTAATTATCTTTTCTTTTTGCAGATTTAATAAAATTTTTATGATTGATGTATGTGCAACTTTAATCTTTTGAGATATTTCTTTTAAGTAATGTTTTTTTGTAGGTTCATTAAAAAAAACCTCAAGAGTTTTTTCTGTAGTACTTTTTTGTAGCATATGTTACTTTTATGTATCATCTATTTATAAATCTTTTTAACTCCCTTCCACCTCTTCAATAAACTTCAATTTTTTATATTTGAAATAATCATAAATTATTGAAAATTTATCTAATCTCGTATGACCATAAAAAAAGTTATGAAAAATATCAAGCATTAAATGAAATGCAAAACCAAATAAAACAAATAAAAAATAAGGATGTAAAAAATCTCCGAGTAAAAATAAAATGAACAATACTTCGATACCATGTAAAAAATAAAATCCGGTGTAAATTTTCTTTCTTTCTTTTAGGTCTAATCGTTTTAATTTTTTTCCATGTTCAACAAACCAATTATAAGAATTTTTTAAACCCCAATCATTTTTTTTATGAACATAATAAAAATAATGATCAATATCAATTAGCACACTCGATAAAAGAACAATCGCCCCGGCAATTAATGAAAAATCAAAAAAATAAACTAATATCCCTGAAAATATTAAACCCAAAATAAAATGTTTTCTCGGTAGCATTTTAATCTAAAATTTTTGAATCTTTAATAACTTTTTGAACTGCTATTGCAACATCTTTATCTATTGTTTCAAACCATTTATATTCTGAACTTGTAGAATCAACTTTTATTTCCTCTTTTGGATTATTTAATCGAGCTAAATAAGTTATATTTATCGTATGAATTCCAGTCTTTAAATCCTCAAATGACCCTTTATCAAAAATCGTTTCATAAACCCCTAAAAATTTTTCAATTTCAATCTCACAACCAATTTCTTCAATGGCTTTTCTTTTTACCGCACCAATTAATGACTCTTTTTTATGAATTCTTCCCCCAATTAAAGCCCATTTATTCTTTTCTGGTTCTTCATTTCTTTTTATAAGAAGAATTTTTTTACCCTCGTGAATCAATAAATCAACACAACAAATAGGAATTTTTTCCAGAATATCCTTATATTTTTCCCTAGAAATCATTTTCTAATCACTCATTAATCCCTTTAATCATATCTGAAAATGCAGGTCTGGTAATTAAAACTCCAACAGTAATACCAATGATAGTAGTAATTGCAAAACCTTTCAATAATCCTGCTCCAGCCCATAATAACGGTAGCAATGCCACAACTGCAGTAAAATATGCCCCTAAAATAATTGAAAATGCCCTCTTAAGCTTTTGTTTAAGACTCAATGATTCTTTTTGTTTAGACTCATCTAAAATAATTATCTGACTATCAATACCAGTACCAATTGTAGCTAAGATTCCAGCAATACTAAGTAAATCAAGATTCCATTCAATAAAAGAAGCAATACCTAAAATAATTATAATCTCAGAAAAAACTGTCATTAATAATGCCATAGAAGATTTAAAATTTCTATATCTAATGAAAATAACTAACGCAACAGCAAGTAATGCTGCTAAACCTGCTAATAAAATAGACTTAATAAATTCTTTTCCCAATAACGGTGAAATAGTATCCAATTTTATAATCTCTAACTCATAAGGTAAACTACCTGTAATTAAAATTGTCTGAAGCTTATGCATATTTGCATTTGCAGAATCATATGCCTCTGATTGATCAGCACCACTTCCGGAACCAGAAATTGAAATCTGTGTAGTAACAGTTCCTTTTAACCCCTCACTAATTAATAACGTATCAACTAAATTATTATCTAAATATAAATCTAAAGGCTTTTCTAAATAATTCCCTTGAGTAGAACTATTAACTTTTAATTTATCAGTAATCTCAGCATGTTTTGTCGCAGCATTTTCACTCAAATAAATTGTAAATCTAAAATTACAAAAATATCCTTCGTTAGATTGCTGACAGGTTTCAATTCCTGCACATCTTGCATCATTTCTGCAAACAGAAGAAATATCCTTATCTCCTCCGACAAATACAGTCTCATTTCCAATCTTCGCTTCAAATTTACCCTGCTTTGAAATTAATTCTTCTAAATCTTTTGGAGTCGCTCCGGCAATTTCAATAAGCATATAATTTTTTCCGCTTAAATCTGTGATTGACTTAATATTCATATCAGCGATACCATAAACATTTAATCGATTTCTAATAACATCCACTAAATCCCTCAGTTCTTCAGTTGAAAGTTCTTTATCTTTTGCCTGAATAAGTGCCCGTGAACCCCCGGCTAAATCCAAACCGGTTTTAATATTTGTTTTAGGAATATCTGTAACAATAATCTCCGGAGCAGAATTTGTAAATAAAATAATCTCTGAATCCTTAGTATTAATTGTAGTTTTAACATTTTCATCTGTTAAATATTTCCCTTGGATAATTCTCGTATAATCTTCTAAATTATTGATCTCTTCCCCATCAATTCCCGTAATAACTTGTCCTTGTTTTAACCCTTGAATAAATGCAGTAGAGTTTGAATCAATGCTTGTAACAATAACCCCTTTTTGCATAAATGTTGGAGGAATACCAAAAATTGAAATTAATGACATAACTAAAAGAATTATTAATAACCAAATTCTCCATGTCAATTTCATCATTTTTTCTTCTCCATATACCATTTTAAAATTGAAACATTAGTAACCCATGTATTAAACATATCAAAAATTAAACCAATTGAAAGAATAGTAAAAATTTGCGTCAAAACAATTGAAAAAGATTGAACAATTAATAATGCAACAATTACTGCCATTAGTGAAGTTAATGTCATAGTCATTCCTGTTTTAAAAGCACCATAAATCCTTTGATTTAATGACCCCTCACTTCTTTTCAGAAGTCTGGTTGTAAGTAAAATATCTGTATCAACAGAATAACCAATAAGCATTAAGAAAGCAACAATACCCGCACTTGACATCTTTATCCCAAATAAATCTACAACAACTAAAGTCATAATAATATCTGCAAATGCCGAGATAATAACTGCTACTGAAGGAACAAAAGTTCTGAATAAAATAAAAACAATTATCCCCATAAAAACAAACGCGAATAAAATTGCAACTAATAATTGTTGATAAAAATTTTCGCTTAAAGTTGAACCGGTAAACTCAAAACTGGAATTTTCACTTGTTAATTCATATCCCAGATATTCTTCTAAAATTAATCTAGCTGTCTCTCCATCTGTTTTTGTTTCAATAACTAATGCCTTTTGTTCTTTAGTAATTAAATCATAAATCTCCCTGGTAGTAATTTCATCAAGTTTATCCTCTAAATTCCTCTTTAAATCTTCAGCATTAACCTTATCAGTAATTGTAACTGTTGTTCCCCCTGTTAAAGAAATATCTTTGTAAATAAAATCATTATTTTGTGAATAAAAAAATCCCAGATATCCAAATGATGATACTAAAAGTAAAACTGAAAGCAATAATAAATGCTTATAATATTTATTATGTAATTTTGATAAGCTTTCCATGTTATATTGTTTAATTGAAAGTTTAAAAAGATTCTTATAAAGAAAATATTTATTTTAAATTAAAAAAATTTATTTTTCAGGGTATATTTGTATTTTTTCAAAATTAAAATCTCCTTTATTTTTGAATATTGCCAAATAATTTTTTCCCTTAACAACAATTTCATTGAAACCCTCTGAATCCATATCCATAATCTTATATTCATAAGAACTTCCCATGGGGTGGTAAGGGATATCTAAGTCTAATAATTTTTTTTCAAAGGAATTATTTTTTAGATTTTTTAATAGCATTAATCTATGTGTGTTTTCTCCATTTTGATTTTTTTTCATAATTCCTGTATCATATATAATTTCTGGAAAATTGTCTCCGTTTAAATCTCCGACTGCCATGGGGTATTCTTCTTTTGGTTTATATACTGACAAATCGTTTGCTTGAACATTATGTGCATAATTTCCAATGATTGAAGCCCCTAACAAAAATATTCCTAATATTGGCTTTTTCATTCTTCCAATAAATTTTTATTGTTTAAAAGGATTATTGTTTTAGAATCCTTTCACCAAAATTAATAAAAATCCTTCTATTCTCATTTTTTAAATGACTCAACTAACTCCTGGAATGCAGCAATATATGAAAATTAAAAATGCAAATCCGGATTGCATAATTCTTTTTAGGATGGGAGATTTTTATGAAACTTTTTTTGAAGATGCAAAAACTGTTGCCAGAGAATTAGAAATAACCCTAACTTCAAGAGGAAAAGGTGAATTCAAAGCACCTTTAGCAGGTCTTCCTTATCACGCACTTGATCCTTATTTAGCAAAATTAGTAAAAAAAGGATACAAAGTAGGAATTGTTGAACAAATAGAAGATCCTAAAAAAGCAAAAGGTTTAGTAAAAAGGGACCTTGTAAGAATAATAACCCCCGGAACAGTAGTTGAATCTTTAATCCTTGAACAAGGATCAAATAATTATCTCTTAAGTTTTATAAAAGAAAACGATGAGTTCGCAGTAAGTTTTTGTGACCTTTCTACAGGAGAATTTTTAACCACAAAATTAAATCTTGACCAATTTTTAAACGAGTTAAAAAGAATTAATCCTGCAGAGATTATCTTTCCAATGTCTTTAGAAGAATCAGAATTTATTTTAAATCTAAAAAAAGACCATTTAATTAATTCTTACGATGATAGATTTTTTTACCATGAAAAAGCAATGGAAACATTAAATAATCATTTTAAAACATTAAATTTAGATGGTTTTGGAATACAAGATAAATTAATGCAAAGCTCTTCCGGAGCATTATTGTCCTATTTAAAAAATACACAGCAAAATGCTCTAACTCATATAAATAAAATTCAAAAATACGAATTAAATAATTACATGTATTTAGATAATGCAACCATTAGAAATTTAGAATTATTAAATAACATAATTTTGCAAAGTGAAAATTCTACATTGTTAGGAGTGCTTGATAAAACAAAAACTCCTATGGGAAAACGTTTAATTAAAAGATGGATTATTTCGCCTTTAATAGACAAAGATTCAATCCAAAATCGTTTAGATTCTGTTGAAGAATTAAAAGAAAATATTTTTTTACGTTCTGATTTAAATAATTCTTTGCAAAATGTTTATGACATTGAAAGATTAATTGCAAGAGTAGCATATGGAAATGCAAATCCTAAAGATTTGGTTGCATTAAAACAATCATTAGCATTCTTGCCTAAAATTAAAGAACTTTTAGAAAAAACTAAAAGTTTTGAATTGCAAAAAATTTCTAAAATTCCTGACTTGGAAATGGCAAGAAAAAAAATTCAGAACGCAATAAAAGATGAGCCAAATACAATTATCCGTGAAGGAAATATTATTCGTAATGGCTATAATTCTGAATTAGATGAATTGCGGGAACTAACTCATAATACAAAAAAATATTTAACAGAATTAGAAGAAAGAGAAAGACAACGTTCAGGAATAAAATCATTGAAAATTAATTATAATCGTGTTTTTGGATATTATATTGAAATTACAAAATCAAATCTTCATTTAGTTCCAAGTGATTATATTCGTAAACAAACTCAGGTTAATTCAGAGCGTTTTATCACCGAAGAATTAAAAGAAAAAGAAGCTAAAATTTTAGGTGCAGAAGAAAGAATATTTGAACTTGAACAGGAATTATTTTTTAAGTTATTAGAAGATTTAAAACAATATATCCCTCAAATTCAATTAGCTTCAAAAATAATTGCAAAACTTGATTGTTTTATCTCTTTTGCAATTGTCTCAGAAGAAAATAATTATTGTAAACCCTCTTTTAATTCATACGGAATTTTAGAAATAGATTCTTCAAGGCATCCTGTAATAGAAGCATTTTCAAATATTGATTTTATAACAAACTCTTGTAATCTTAATAATAATTCAAGGACAATGATTATTACCGGACCAAATTTAGCCGGGAAATCTACATATCTAAGACAAATAGCATTAATCTGTTTAATGGCACAAATAGGCTGTTTTGTTCCTGCAAAAAGTGCAAATCTTCCAAACATCGATAGAATCTTTAGCAGAATCGGTGCATACGATGATCTTGTTCACGGGCAATCAACTTTTATGGTAGAGATGAGCGAAACAGCAAATATTTTAAATAATGCCACAAAAAATTCTTTAGTAATTTTAGACGAAATTGGGCGTGGAACTTCAACTTATGATGGGGTATCACTGGCATGGGCAATTGCCGAATATTTGAACAACAAAATACAGGCAAAAACATTGTTTGCAACACATTACCATCATTTAAACAAAATGGAGCAAATGTTTAAAGGAATAAAAAATTATAATGTTGCAATAGAAGAAACAAATGACAGGATAATTTTTTTAAGAAAGATTATTGAAGGCGGAACAGACAAAAGTTACGGAATTCAGGTTGCAAAACTTGCAGGAGTGCCGGAGGTTGTTGTAAATTCTGCAAAAAGAATTATGAACTTAATTGAAGAAGGAAAGTGGGATAAATTTGAAAATTAAGAAACCCTTATGTTCTCTTCTTTAATTGTATTCAAAATTAAGCTGGTTTCAGTTTTTTTAATAAAGTCATATTCCTGAATTTTTTTCAAAAAAGCATTTAATGATTTTCTGTTTTTGAATTTTGCAATCATCATTGCATCAAAATCTCCTGTTATATCATAAATCGCAAAAACATTTGGTTCCTTGCTTAATTTTTTTTCAGCTTCTTTGAACATGCCATGTGTTATTCGCATATTTATTATTGCACTAACATCATAACCCAACTTTTCATAATCTAAATTTATTGTATGATTCTTAATCACTTTTTCTTTTTCCAGCTCCTTCATCCTCTTTAGTACAGTAACGCCTGAAACACCGACAAAACTTGCAATTTTTCTATATGAAAGATTAGAGTTTTCCAGTAAAACATTTAATATTTTTGTATCGATTTGGTCCATTTTTACTTAGCAAATGATTAATCTATTTGTCAATCTTTTTAATAAAATTAACAAATATATAAACTTTTTCAATAAAACTTAACAAATGTTAATTAATTTTGCCAAACTATTAATAAACATTTAACTCTTAATTTAAAGATGGAATATGAAATAAAATATGCAAAAGAACAAAGACCTTGCAAATATCAGGGAAGTTGTAAAGTTGGTGAATGCAATGGAAGAAGTCAGCAAAGTGGTGTTTATCATAATTGTTACCTGCCACTTCCGAAAATTATTCGTGGAGACTTATTCTTGAAAAAAGGTCTATTAAAAAAGCTGTAATATCTAGAACATAAAATAAGAATTATTTAAGTTCAGTTATATATGGAAATAACTTTTGTAAATCAACTTTTTTAGAATTAATTGTTTCTAATTCGGTTTCTCTAATATTTGGTTCCCAATTTGATTTATATGTTGGTCCCCATACTTTCTTGTCAATGCAGCACAAAGGAACATACAAACCTGACTTTTCATCTTTTGCTAAGCTAAATGCAAAACCATGGTAATATTTATGGGGTACAATATCTTCATCAAATTTTTTAAATTCTCTTTCAGTAATATGCAAAATTCCTTTATTTAAGCAATCTGAATTTTTAAAAAAGACTAAATCTCCTAAATCAAATTTATAAGTCATATTTTAGCTAACAGTAAAGGATATTTAAATGTTATTCCAGCAAAGTCTTATATTTAGATTTTTTTAAAAGATTTATTAATCTAGAACATAAATTAATAAAAATAGTTTATTTTTATTTCTTTAATGGTAATTAAACTTCTTGATAATTCGATAATAAATAAAATCGCTGCAGGAGAAGTCATTGAAAGGCCTGCTTCAGTCGTTAAAGAATTATTAGAAAATTCTTTTGATTCAGGAGCAGATGAAATAAAAATAGAAATTTCTGAAGCAGGAATAAAAAAAATTAAAATTTCAGATAATGGTTCAGGGATGACTAAAGAAGATTCCCTAATTTCATATAAGCGTCATACAACCTCGAAAATAACTAATGAAGAAGATTTATTTTCAATTAATTCTTTAGGTTTTCGTGGCGAAGCTTTAGCTTCAATTGCCGAAGTTTCAAATTTAAAAATAATCACTAAAACGTTTGATTCTTCTTTAGGAACATTTATTGAAGTTGAAGGAGGTAAATTAATCAAAGAAGAACAGATTGGATGTTCAAACGGAACAATAATAGAAGTAAATGATTTATTTTTTAATGTTCCGGCAAGAAAAAATTTTCTTAAAAGTAATGAAATTGAACTTTCAAAAATAATTAATATCATTACAAAATATGCTTTAATAAAAAATGATGTTTCAATTAAATTGATTCATAATGGTAAAGAAATTTTAAATTCGCAAAAAACTAATTTCTTAATTAACAATATAATTTTTATCTATGGTCCTGAAATTGCAAAAGATTTAATCAATGTAAATTACGAAGAAAATGGAGTCATCATTAAAGGTTATATTTCAAAACCTGTATTAACACGGGCAGATAAATCTGACCAGTCTTTATATGTAAATAAAAGATATGTAAAAAATAATATTATTTCGCAAGCAATTTATGAAGCGTATAAAACTTTACTTTTTATCAATCGTCATCCTGTTTTTATCTTGGAGCTATTAATTGATCCCAAAGAAATTGATGTGAATGTTCATCCTGCAAAAACTGAAATCCGTATTAAAAAAGAAGAATTAATTTCAGGAATTGTTTTTAATTCAATAAAAAATGCTTTTCAAAATAGTAACCTAATTGTCTCTGCTTCGCTGGAAAATGAAACAAATCAGAAACCGATAAAAAAATATGAATTTACAAAAGATAAGCAATCTGTCTTAATGGTTAAAGATTCAAATTCTCATTTAATAAATCCTTATTCGGAAAAATCCGATTTTATTAAGAAAAAAAATATTTTTGAAAATTTTTATCTGTTCGGGCAAATTAATAAAACTTATATTATAGGAGAAAATCCTGAAGGATTAATTGTCCTTGATCAGCATGCTGCAGAAGAAAGAGTTAATTACGAAAAATTTATGAATGAAAAAAAATCCGGGGCAATCAAAAAACAAAATTTATTAACCCCAAGAATAATCGAGCTAACACCTGTTCAATATTGTGCTGCATTAAATAATAAAACTTTTTTTGAATCTTTAGGTTTTCATTTTGATGATTTTGGGAATAATTCAATAAAATTAACAACTATACCGGAAATTTTTGGAAGGTTAAAATCAACTTTATTATTGGATGTTATTAATGAGCTTGTAAATTTAAAAGGAAAAATAATCGACAAAGAAATTGAAGAAAGAATAATTCGTTTTGCATGCCGTGCATCCGTAAAAGCCGGAGAAGAATTAACAAGTGCACAAATGCGACAGTTAATAGAAAATTTAGGAAAAACTAATAATCCTTATTCATGTCCTCATGGACGACCAACTTTGATAAGTTTCAGTATTGCAGATTTAGAAAAAAAATTTAAGAGGACTGGTTGGTAATTATTCAAGCTTTAAAATCAACTTAGCAATTACCTCTTCATTATGTCGAACTAATGAAGCTTTTGAAATTAAATTTTCTCCAATAAATTTTGCCTTGAATTTTTTAAAATTTTCAGAATCAATTTTTACCATTTGAGAATCTTCGTCATTATATTTATTTAATCTTTCTTGCGAAGGCATCTGTGAATTGTAAATTACATAATCAAGACAATCTTTTCCGAGGTATTTAATTAATTCATTTAAATGTTGAGTAATAGTAAAATTATTTGTTTCACCCTTTTTTGTCATAAGATTACAAACATAAATCTTTTTTGCTTTTGATTCATTTATCGCATTTGAAATATTTTCGACAACCAAATTTGCAATTGTACTTGTATAAAGGTCCCCCGGACCAAGTATGATAAAATCTGCTTCTTTAATTGCTTTAACCGCTTTGTTATGTGCAAAAGCATATGGCTCTAAAAATAATTTTTTAATCTTTAAGTTTGAATTATGTTTAGGAATATCAATATTTGTTTCACCTTTAACAATTTCGCCATTTTCTAATTCTGCACAAAGACTACTTTTCTCAAGTGTTACCGGTAAAACATTTCCTTTAACATTTAAAATCTTGCATGCAGAATTAATCCCTTCTTCTTCTGTTCCTGTTATTTTTGTTAAAGCAGTTAAAATTAAATTACCCATTGAATGATTTTTTAAACCTGTTCCTTCTTTAAATCTATATTCAAAAAGAGTTCTCATAATTTCTCTATTTTCCGAAAGAGCAATAATACTTCTTCTTATATCTCCTACCGGAAGAGTTCCAAATTCATCAATAAGCCGGCCAGTTGAACCCCCTGAATCCATCATGGAAACAATTGAAGTTAAAATGCAATCATGTTTTTTCAATCCACTAAGAAGAGTATAAATTCCTGTTCCTCCGCCAATTAAAACTATTTTTTTCGGGTTTTTCATAAATTTTCAAAGAATTAATATTATTTATAATTTATGAATTTATCACGAATTAATCCATTTTCTTCGCAATATTCCCAAAAATCATCTGAAGTATCAAAATTAGGGCAAATGGTTATAATCTCTTTTCTTTTTTGATGAAGTTTTGCGTCACGACCTAATTTTGAAAGGTATGTTCCAACAAGATAATCTTCTGGTGTAAGCATTTTATTCAATTCTTGATATAATTCTGTAGCGATTTTTTGTTTACGTTTATCTTCCCTGATATCAATAAAATTTATTGCCCAATAATTTGGGAGTTCACCAAAGTCATTATAGACTCCTGTTTTTAAAACCCCAACAATTGATTTTGGATTTTCTTTTATCTCTTTAGCTAAAATAAATCTTGTAATATCCGGAGAAATCATTCTTGCTGGAGAAAAAAAATCAAATCCTTTGAAAACTTCTTGACCTTCTTTATTTATCAAAAGTGGAATTTTCCAATCTGTTCCTTCCAGTAGTTCTTCTTTCAATCTTTCTTTGCTCTTGCATTCAAAATATAAATTTTTCATAAAATTAACCTCTTTATATGGTTTATAAATTTTTTTAAAATATGCCGAACCAGTGCTCCTGCCTTCGCTCGAAACCATCTGGATTATTATTTCTACCACGAAGTTACTCGTCGAACCCTTGGGTTCTTCATCCCTAATGCGCGGACCGGTGCTCCTGCCTTCGCTCGAAATCATTTGGATTATTATTTCTACCACGAAGTTACTCGTCGAACCCTTGGGTTCTTCATCCCTAATGCGCGGACCGGGATTCGAACCCGGATATTCTGCTTGGAGGGCAGAAAGTCTAGCCATTGACCTATCCACGCATAATATTATATTTATTGAACTTTTGGTTTTAAATTTTATTGTTTTTTATAATTGGTGTTTTAATTAATTTAAAACCTAAAAACCGCCCGAGACAGGATTTGGCTCTCAATCACGCACGAAGCTTTATGGATTATTGCTTCTACCACGTAATTGTTCGACTTGCGATTTTAAACTTATTTGAATTTAAGCAGGATTCAAATCTCTCTTAAAACCGCCCGAGACAGGATTTGGCTCTCAATCACGCACGAAGCTTTATGGATTATTGCTTCTACCACGTAATTGTTCGACCTGCGATTTTAAACTTATTTGAATTTAAGCAGGATTCAAATCTCTCTTAAAACCGCCCGAGACAGGATTTTGCTCTCAATCACGCACGAAGCTTTATGGATTATTGCTTCTACCACGTAATTGTTCGACCTGCGATTTTAAACTTACTTGAATTTAAGCAGGATTCAAATCTCTCTTAAAACCGCCCGAGACAGGATTTGAACCTGCGACCTAAGCATTAGGAGTGCTTCGCTCTATCCAGGCTGAGCTACTCGAGCAGATGAATGTGGAAGAAAACTCCGAGAATTGAAAAAATTCTCTGATACATTCAAAAGACGTTACTTTTGAAGTGATTCGAACTCTTCCCCTATTCGAATCTAAATGCGGAAGAAAACTCCGAGAATTTTTCGAATTCTCTGGGACTTCAACAGACAGTGCAGTTGAAGTGATTCGAACTCTTCCCCTATTCGAATCTAAATGCGGAAGAAAGGATTCGAACCCTCGCAGGCACTAAGCCACTGGAGCCTTAATCCAGCCCGTTTGACCGCTCCGGCACTTCCGCATTATTATGTTTAAAACAATAAAAGAAATCTTTTAATCCTTTTGGATTTAAAATTTATTTTCGAACTCTTGTAGGCACTAAGCCACTGGAGCTTGAATCCCGCCCAGTTTGACCCGAGCGATTTCATATGCTCTAAATCTGTTTACGTAATCAAACGCATATGAGATTGCGAGTAGCGTAGGCACTTCCGCATGAGGAGCGGGAAAACTCGTTTGACCCGAATGATTTCATAAGCAATAAATTGCTTGCGTAACCAAATGCTTTTGAGGTCATGAGTTTCTCCGGCACTTCCGCATATAGTTTTTTAGAAGATTTAGTTTTTAATAATTGCGGAGCGGGAAAACGTTTGACCCGAGCAATTTCATATGCTCTAAATCTGTTTACGTAACCAAACGCATATGGGATTGCGAGTAGTGTAGGCACTTCCGCATTATTATGTTTAAAACAATAAAAGAAATCTTTTAATCCTTTTGGATTTAAAATTTATTTTCGAACTCTTGTAGGCACTAAGCCACTGGAGCTTTAATCTAGCTCAGTTTGACCGAGCAATTTCATATGCTCGAAATCTGTTTGCGTAACTAAACGCATATGGGATTGCGAGTTGAGCGATTACGCTTGCAATAAATTCTGAAAAGTAAATTTGAAAAATCGCAAACGTGGTTGCAAGTAGCGTAGGCACTTCCACATTATTATGGTTAAAGCAATAAAAGAAATCTTTTAATTCTTTTGGATTTAAAATTTATTTTCGAACTCTCGCAGGCACTAAGCCACTGGAGCCTTAATCTAGCTCAGTTTGACCCGAAGGTTTTCGCGAACTTTCCTAATCGCCCTTGATGTGAGCGGGGACCTGAGTTTCTCCTGCACTTCTGCATTAATATATTTAAAGCAATAAAAGAAATATTTTAATTCTTTTGGATTTAATTAGGGAATCTTAAAAAGTTCATATTTCGAGTCGAAAGGGCTAATAATTCATTTTGACTATAAAGTTTGTTGTAGATTGCTGCTTCTGTTGCAGGATCACTACCCGCAAAAATTTCATAATAAGTAGATCCTTTAATTTGTATAATCCTTTTAATCCCTACTAAATGACCATATCCTGTTTTAGTATCCAACTTCTGAACAATCATGTCCCCTGGTCTAAGATCATTAACATTATTAATTGGGATTAAAATTTTAGCTAATAAACCGGTATTTGTATTGGCTTGTACACTTTCAGTAAATTCTTTAAGCTGTTGATATTTAAGATTTTCATCGTATTTTTTTGTAATAACTTGATTCGATTTTTGATCCCAAATTGAATATTCTTCCTTTGAAAAACTTAAAGTTTTTCCATTAGCTATTTCACATCCAAAACTTTCAATATTTCCTTTTTCAAGTTCACTCCATCTCCATAAAATATCCAATTCCCTTTGTGTAGTTGCACAGTTTTGTCTGCTAGAATCAACAATTAAATCTAAAACATCTTTGTTTTGTTTTTTAAGTACTGGAGTTTTATATTTATTCCCAAATGCATCATAATAATAATATGTGTTAGTATTTTTTATTACTGGAAATCCTTCTATAAATTCAGAATAGCTAACTTGAGCATCACCATTATTTGTGCTCAATGTTTCTGCAAAATATCCTGTTTGCTTTTCTGAATCAATTTTATAAGCAGAAGAAGCATCAAAATTATATTTTTGAAGTTTTCCAGAACTATCCAAATAATTAATCTTCATATCCGATTGTGTTGTAAAAGTACTATCTTTTTTAATTTTTGTATAAATTTCTCCCTTGCTTGCATCAAAATTGAGTGCACCATTTTGAATTTCAAATTTTCCCTCAGCATTTATGTCTAATGCAAGAGGTTGATTATCCGGAGAGATTTTAGAAACTTCTAAATTTCCTCCGTTTAAAGTAAATTCCAATCTTCCTTTTCGTGGAGTAAAAGAATTTGGATATTTTTCTTCAATAAATTCCGGAAATATTTTATTATCTTTTGTCAAACTCGAAGTAAAACCCCCTCCCCCCAACCACATTTTTTGATTTCCATAATTAAAATAATTCTCGCCTTTATGTGATAAAGCATTAAAATCCTCGTTATAGTAAACATTTAAGTCTGCACCAAAAGTTTTATGATTTATTCCGTCAATTGTTGCATCAGTTCCTTCCCAAACTTTTACAATTTTTCCATTTTCAACTGTAACCCTTCCCATTTTTCCATCTAAACCTTTTATCTCATTACCATCAAATTTAAAATCACTTTTACTTTGATATATCGCTTCTCCTTTCGGAATATCTTCACCCTTTAGAATTTTCCCAAAATCTTCTGAACCTTCAGGAATTTCAATTTTTGGCGGTTCATTATTATTAATATTATAAATAACTCTTGAATTTGGTGGTGCTTTAAAATCTCCTTTTCCAAAATCATAAACTCCTCCACTTTCATTTGTTGTAAAACTTGCATTAAGGATTTTTCCTGTTGAATCAATTTCTATAAATGATGGAAGCTTAGCTTCATCTTGCGATTTAATATTCTCAAATTTTTTACCAGATATTTTCAAACTTGCATTTTCTCCGAATATTAGTTTGCTAATTCCTTCTTTTTTTTCAAGTGTAACTCCTTTTACAATAATCTCTCCTTCCCCAATATCTTTTCCAATTAATTTTCCAATATCTTCTTCTTTTGTGCTACTAAATTGTAATGTTCCTCCTACAATCTGCCCTTCTTCATCTATTTTTAATGGATCACTATAATCAATCTTTGCACCTCCTTGTTCATAAAGGTCCACTTGTTTATATTTTTCAATAATTTTTGTGACATTTTCAGGTGCAACCTCAATTGCTTCTGAATAAACATCTTGCATAAGCCCTTGCTCTTTTACATAAGTCATACACGCATCTACTTCTGAATTTGGATCACAGTGTGTTAAAGCTTGGCTTTGTATTATTTGAACTACTAAAGCTATAAGTACTGCAACTACTGCTGTTGCTCCAATAATTCCTTCGCCGGAACTTGCTGGAATATTTCCAATCATTAACATCATTATAAAAATAATAACTAATAGCTTTTTCATTGTTCAACAATAAATATCCAATTTAATTTATTTTCTGAAGTATCTTCTTTGTCATTTATTAAAAACCAAATAATATTATCTTCATATATTGATGGGTCTTCATGAGGGACTGCCAAAATCTTAACACTGTTCTTTTCAGAGATTTCTTCTAAACATGTTAAACAAATTGTCCCGGGATTTTCAATGTATGATTTGATGATTTCTACTGATGCTTCATGTAAATTTTTAATATTGTAATCTAAATTTGTTTTTGTATTAAATCGTGATTTATCTTCCCCTTTAATAACTGTTATTTTATTAAGCATTTTAATCTCAATGTTATCTTCATTTATCTTTGCTAAAATTGAATAATTTTCATTCTCTATCTCAAAACCTCGTGTCTTATAACTCTCCAAATCAAAACAGGAATTTAGATTTTCTGAGATATATTTTGCTAATTCTTCTTCAATAATTTCTATTGTAGGCGTATAATTTTTTGATTCTAAAAAATAATAAGGAATATCTTCAGTAAAATAGACTATTGAAGTTTCAAAAGGGACATCATAGTAACCTCCATGTGATGCTATGTAATGAACTCCTTCATTGCTAGTTGCTTCAAAACAAGATTGAAATTCATTATAAACTGGCTCTATGCTCTTTTGGATTCCTCCAATTTGAAAATAATCCCTTGAAAGAAATATAATCGCTGTAAGAGCAATAACTACAACTGCTATTATTATAAATATTGTAATCTGTCCTCTTTTCATATTTTGATTTTTCCTAAAATGAAAATACTAGAAAATCTTCTCAAAGATTTTCTATGTCTTCAAAACGTAATAGTTTTCCTTGCGTAGGCAAGGGGTTGGTTTTGAATTTATCTTCAATTCTAAAAGAACATATGCAGTTATAAAATTTGTGATTTTTCAAGATAAAAAGCTTTATAAAGTAGGAAAATTAGATAATTTTGAAGACGGCCATAATAGGTTGGAAATACCTGTTCCCATCCCGAACACAGAAGTTAAGCTTCCTATGTTAATGACTGTAGTGCCCGACAAGGTGCAAACTCATTAAGCTGTCTTTCATTTTCTTTTAAAATAAATTTAATGTAAGTTTTGCATCAATAACCTCTCTGGGCATTATTTCAGAATATTCATAATATTTTTTTTCCATTAAAGTATATTCTCTTAATATCTTTTGAGCATCTTCTTTCTCGAATGGATTTAATTCTTCAAATGGATTTTTCACAAATCTTGTTCTCAATTCTAACGGGCTGATATCTTTCATCTCTTCTAGTGTCATTCCAATTTTCTTTCCTATATTCTCAAAATATTTTTGTAAATTATTCATCTTCTCAATAACCCAAAGGTCTTTTAAATATTTAATCTCTATAAAAATATGAAAAAAATTTCTAAGCCTCAAATTCAAAAAGATATCCAAGAATTCTTCATAAATATTAAAGAAAAAACTCCAAAAGAAATTAAAAAAATAAAACGTCTGGCAATGAAAGATAATATAGCATTAAAAGAATTAAGAAAAGCTTTTTGTAAAAAATGTTTAAATCCTTATAATAATCCTAAAATAAGAATTAAAAATAAAATTAAAACTATAGTTTGTAATAATTGTAATTATATTTCAAGATATAAATTAAATTAAAATTTATGATTTCTTAAACTTACTAATAAGTTTAATCAAATCTTGTTGCCCTAAGAAAACTGATCTGCAACACATTCTATTTAATCCCATTTCATCTAGAACTTTCTTTGAATCTTCGCCGTCTTCCTTAACTCTTCTCTTGTATTCTTCCCAAAGTTGAGCAATCGGTTTTCCACATGCAAAACATCTAATCGGAATTATCATAATATTATTCTTCTATCTTAGTTTTTAAAGCTTACGATATTGGATTTTTAGAATCGACCCTCAAAATTTTTCTGGGTTAAAAAAATTTATAAATAAACAGATCTTCAATTATTTATAAATTTTTAAATTTTATTTTGATAAGATTTAAAAATAAATTATAATACCTAAAATTAAGAAAAATGGCAAAACCAATCAAATCTGTTCAAACATTAACTGGAAGTGAAGCTGATTTATTTTTAAAAAAAATGATTTTCGTAGAAAGAAGTAAAGTTACTTTAGAACAAAAAAAGATGGCAGAAGATATTAAAAAAAATATTGGTTTATTATCTGTCTGCTAAAGTTTTAATAAATGGAAGTATATCCATATACATCGGGGTTTCTCTATCATTTCTATTTTTATAAATTTCAAATCCCATTTTTTTATAAAAATGTAACGCATCTTTTTTTGGGTCTGAATTTCTTTTTGCATCAAGATAAATAAAACGGCATCCAACATCTAAACTTAATATAAACGCTTTATTTATTGAAAACTGTATTAATAAAGTTCCTAAACCTTTTTTTAGATATTTATCCTTTACACATAATCTGCATATTTTTAACGCAGGTAAAGATTTGAAATTTATCCCTTTGTCTTTAAATTTTTGTGATAATTCAGAATTTATATTATTTAATTTAACGTAATCTGGTGTTAAAGTTATATATGCAATTAATTCGTTTGTTTGTCTTAAAAACCAAAGATAAGTTGCGGAGATTCTCCTATCTTGCTGGTTGAATGCATCTTCAATTAAGAAATCTACCAAATCTTGTTCATCGGAATTAAAATCTTTTAAAATTTCTGCATGGACTTTTGACAATTTTTCAATTCTCAATTCTTCAGGTTTTATCTTATCCTCCCCTTTTCTGAATAAATTCATTAAAAAATAAAAGATTAAATAATTTTAAACTTTTAGTTTACATTATTCGGTCTTTAATTAATGACTCAATTTAAAAATCTAAAAATATAAAATATTTTTAATTTTTGCAATTTTTATTCGTACAAAACTTAAAATATAGAAACCCTTATAAACCCACATTTTCTACTTTATTCATTCCAGGGTAAGAAACTAAAAAATGTTTTCCGCTAATATATTAAGAAATGGTAACAAGAAAATCACCGAGAAAAGGAAGCTTGCAGTTTTGGCCGAGAAAAAGGGTCAATAAGTTCTTACCTAGAGTAAACTGGAATGTAGTTAATTCTGTCGGAAAAAGTTTAAAGGGTTTTATTGGATATAAAGCTGGAATGGTTTCTCTTTATGTAAAAGATAATACTAATGATTCAATGACAAAAGGAAAAAATATTGCTGTGCCATCAACAATTTTGGAATGCCCCGGCATGAAAATTTATTCTGTTCGATTCTATAAAGATAATAAATTAGTTACAGAGGTTTTATCTGAAAATTTTGATAAAGAATTAAAAAGAATAGTAAAATTACCTGGGAAGAAAGATGGTAAAAAAATTGATGATGTTAAATCTGAAGAATATAATGACATAAAAGTTATTTGTTATTCACTTGTAAAAAAGACTGGTTTAAAGAAAAAACCTGACTTAAGTGAAATTGGTATTAAAGGAAGTCTTGAAGAAAAAATGCACTTTATTAAAGAAAAAATCGGAAAAGAAATATCAATTATCGACGTTTTTGGAAAAGGAGAATTAGTTGATTTACGAGGACTAACAAAAGGTAAAGGTTTATCTGGTCCGGTAAGAAGATTTGGAATTCAATTAAAAAATCAAAAATCTGAAAAAGGTAGAAGAAGACCGGGAAGTTTAGGTCCATGGCATCCGGCAAGAGTTATTTTCAGAGTCCCAATGGCAGGACAATTAGGAATGTTCACAAGAGTTGTTTATAACAACAAAATTCTTGATTTAGGAAAATCAGAAGGCAAGTTTAAAAATATAAAAAATTATGGTGACGTAAAGACTGATTATATTATTGTTAAAGGATCTGTTCAAGGACCTGCAAAAAGACAATTATTAATTACAGCTCCTTTAAGAGAGACAAAAAAAACTAAAAAGAAAAATTATGAATTAATAGAAATAAGATGAAATCAAATATTTTAGACATAGAAGGAAAGAAAAAAGGAACAATCGATTTACCAGTATGTTTTGATCAAACTGTTAGAGAAGATTTAATCGCTAAAGTTCTTGAATCAAAAAAAATCAAGCAACCTTATTCTCCAAGTCCTGTTGCAGGTCAGCAAGCTTCAGCAAGTGGTATTATACAACACCGAAGAAAAGTTTGGAAAACTGCATATGGAAAAGGTATCTCAAGAATCCCCAGAAAAATTATGTCAAGAAGAGGTTCGCAATTTAATTGGATTGGAGCAACTGTTCCAAACACACGAGGTGGTCGAAGAGCTCATCCACCAAAAGTCGTTTCAATGATAAATACTTTAAAAATAAATAAAAAAGAAATGAAGATGGCATTAATGTCAGCATTAAGTGCAACAATCAATGCAAAAAATGTCATCAAAAGATATTTAAGTTTAAAAGATAAAAAAGTTGAAGGATTGCCTTTCATCGTAGAATCAAGATTTATTTCATTAAAAACAAAAGAATCATTATCTTCTTTAAAGAAAATTTTAGGAGATTTATATCCTTTAGCAATACAGAAAAAAACAATTAGAAGCGGAAAAGGAACAAGAAGGGGAAGAAAATATAAGAATAACGCCGGATTATTACTGGTTCTTGGAAATGACGAAAAATACAAAACAACTGCTTTTGATGTAATTAATGTAAAAACATTAAGTGTTAATCATTTAGCAGAAGGTGTTCCGGGAAGATTAACTCTTTACACTGAAAATGCAATTAAAGATTTAGGAGAAAAATTTAAATGAAACCAATTGTAACTGAAAAAGCTGTAATGATGATTGAAACTCAAAATATTTTAACATTTGTATTCGACCAGCGAAAAGGCAAAGAAGAAATAAAAAAAGAAATGGAAGATTTATTTGATATTAAAATAGAAAAAATAAGAACTTTGATTCGTGGCAATAAAAAATATGCTTATATTAAATTAAAAAAGGATTTCCTTGCAATTGACGTTGCAACAAAATTAGGATTAATGTAAAATGGGTAAAAGAATTATTTCACGAGCAAGAGGAAAGGGAAGTCATACTTATAGAGTAAAAAGAAGAGCATTCAAATATAAATTGCAATATCCGGCAAGTTTAGAAGGAGAAGGAACTGTTGTAAAATTATTTGGTTCCCCTGCTCATACAACACCACTTGCAAAAATTATTGACGATAAAAAAGTAAATTTTTATATCCCCGCATTTAAAGGAATGATTGAAGGGCAAAAAATTAATTTTAGCGGATCAGAGATTAAAGACGGTAATATCTTTAAATTAAATGATATACCTGTAAAAACCAAGGTTTATAATATGGAATCTCGTCCCGGTGATGGTGGGAAATTCGTTAAAACTGCCGGAACTTGTGCGATAGTAAATCGTGTTATCGGGGATTTCGTGTATATTGTTATGCCCTCAAAGAAAGAAAAAAAATTCAATAAAAATTGTCGGGCAATAATCGGAACTGCTGCAGGTGCTGGAAGATTAGACAAGCCAATCCTTAAGGCAGGTAAAAATTATCATATTAAAAAAGCAAAAAATAAATTATATCCAAGAACATCAGCTCTTAAGATGAACGCAATTGATCATCCGTTTGGTTCAGGTAGAGGAAAGAACATCAAATCAAAGGTTGCAAAAAGAAACGCACCTAAAGGAAGAAGAGTTGGATTATTAAGGCCAAGAAGAACAGGTAAACAAAAATAAAATGACAGAAAGAATGATATATAATACTGAAAAAAAAGAAGATTTGTTAAACTTAGTTGATACATTAAGAGAAGGCGATATTGTTCAAACAGGCAAACATTTACCTAATTTAGGATTTATGGTTGACCAGAGGGCATTATTAGCAGAGATTAATAATGATAATGGTAGGATTTTCATATTAAGACATCAGACTGCTTATAATTATGTAAGAGAAACTATATTTGATGCAGAGGGCAATTTTTTATATTTACCTGTAAATTCGGTGGATTCAAATGAATATAAACAACAATTAAAACAAGCAGGTATTTGGAAAGAATAAAATGGAAGAAAAAATAGAAATGAAGAAGAAGGAATTTAAATTCCAAGGAAAAGAATTAGCAGAATTAAAATCTCTAGACGTTAGAGAGTTTGCTAAACTTTTAAGAGCAAGACCAAGAAGAACTATACTTAGAAATTTCCAAAAACTCGAATCTTTCATTAATCGGTCTAAAATAAAAATTCAAAAAAATAAAAACATTAAAACTCATAGTCGAGATTTAATTGTTGTACCGGAAATGATCGGTTGGAAAATTTCAATTCATAGTGGAAATAAATTTAATCCTGTTGAAATAACTGGAGAAATGTTAGGTCATGTATTCGGTGAATTTGCACCAACAAGAGCAAAGATACAACATTCTAAATCAGGTGTTGGAGCAACAAAAGGAACTAAACATAAGAGTAAAAAATAAAAATGACAGAAAAACAATATGCCCCAACAAAAACTGAAAAAAAAACTCAGGCAGATGGAATGAATAAAAAACAAAAAATAAATGCTCCAATCGTTGATAAGTCAATTACTGAAAAGAAAACAGATGAAAAAAACAGCAAAGTCGTTGAAGAAGTAAAAAAACCTGAAACAAAACAAAAAGTTGAGAAGGTCAAAAAGTCAATAGTTGTAGTAAACGGAGTTAGTGTTCCGGTTTCAAAAAAATATTCAATGGCAATTTGCAGATTTATCAAAAATAAAAGAATTGACAGAGCAATCTCAGAATTAGAAGAAGTATTAATATTCAAAAGGATAGTTCCAATGAAAGGTGAAATCCCACATAGAAAAGGAAAAGGAATGATGTCAGGAAGATATCCAATCGCAGCATCAAAACATTTCATTAAATTATTAAAAAGCCTGAAAGGAAACACAATAAATCATGAACTTGAAAATCCTGTAATAAAAGAAGCAATTGCCAATCAGGCAAGACGACCAGTCGGTAAATTTGGAGCATGGAAAAGAAAAAGAACTCACATAAAAATTGTTGCAGTTGAAAAAAAGATTTTAAATCAGGAAAGTAAACAAAAAGCAAAGGAGAAAAAAGAATAAAATGGAAGAAAGAAAAACAGTGCAATTTAAGAAAGAAGAATACGCAATGAAAAAATGCATAAAAGAATTACTTGGAAAAGGCAGAGTAAGTAAAGTTATAATTGAATATACACCTATCGGAGAAAAAGTTATTATCTCTTCACATAAGCCCGGTTTAATCATCGGTAGAAAAGGAGCAAGAATTGAAGAATTAACAACATTATTAAAATCAAAATTCAAATTAGAAAATCCGCATATTGAATTAGATGAAGTAACTGAACCAAATTTTGATGCTCAAATTATGGCAGATGAAATTGCACTTGCATTAGAAAAATTAGGTCCAATCAAATTCAAAGTTATTGCCTATAGAGCCTTACAAAACATTATTAAAGCAGGAGCATTAGGTGTTGAAATAAGATTAAATGGTAAATTACCCGGTGCAAGGGCAAAATCATGGAGATTTGCTCACGGATATTTAAAGAAAACCGGAGACAGTGCTAAAGTAGTTGACAGGGCTCAGGCAAGAGCAGAAACAAAACCCGGAACAGTTGGAGTAAAAGTAAGTATTCTTTCTCCATATGCATTATTGACAGATAAAATAACTTTAAATGAAAAAGTAATTGAAAAATTAAAGAAAAATTCAGAATTAATTAAAGAAAATAAAAGTAAAAAATTAGTAAAATAAAATGACAACAAAATATAAAGATATTCAAAAAATGAATCTTGATGAAAGAAACAAAAAGCTTAAAGAGCTAAAATTAGAATTAGTTAAATCAAAAGTTGGAGTTTCAAAAACCGGAAGTTCAAAAACTAAAGAAATTAAAAGGATCATTGCAAGAATATTAACATTCAATACCCTTGAAAAAAAGGAGGTATTGAATAAAAAATAAAACAATGGAAATATGCCCAAAATGTAGTCTGCCAATGCAGGCTTGTGTGTGTGAGCAAATCGTAAAGAGTTCACAAAAGATTCGGGTAACCACAGACAAAAAACGATACGGAAAAATCGTTACTGTAGTTACAGGGTTCGATAAAGGCGTCGACGTAAAGAAAATCGCAAAAGCGTTCAAAAACGAACTTGCTTGCGGTGGGACTTACAAAGGCGATATTATTGAACTTCAGGGAGACCATAGGAAAAAAATAAAACCAATATTGGTTAAAAATGGCTTCGATGAAGATTCAATAAGCGATTAAAAACACACGAAAAAAGTAGAAATAAAAAACAAGAAAATGACAAAAGTAAAAGAAAAAATGACAAAATCAAAAAAAACAGAAATAGTTGGAACTTCATGCAATGATGTAAAATGCCATGTGCATGGACATTTAAAACTTCGGGGGAAAATCTTCGACGGAACTGTAATAAAAAAATTTCCGAAAAGAGTAGCAATCGAATTTGAAAGAATGGTTTATATCAGAAAATATGAAAGATATTCAAAATCAAAAACAAAAATCCATGCCAGACTTCCTGTTTGTATGGAAAAAAACATTAATGTCGGCGATTTAATTCGTGTTCAGGAATGTCGGCCATTAAGTAAAATTATTCATTTTGCCGTTATAGGTAAAGTTGAAGAAGGTAAAAAATAAAATGAAAGCAATATCAGCAAGAGCAACAAATGGATTAAATCTTGGTGCAAGAATGATTGCATCAGATAATAGCGGAGCAAAAATTACAAGGCTTGTTTCAGTAAAACGGGCAAAAGCAAAAAAAGGCAAGCAGGTTTCAGCAAAAATCGGGGATTGGGTAAAAGTGAGCGTAAAAAAAGGTTTGCCTGAAATGAAAGGTAAAGTTTTTGATGCTGTTGTGATAAGACAAAGAAGATCTTATAGACGATTAACCGGTGAAAGAATTGCATTTGAAGATAATGCTGTAGCAATCCTAAAAGATGAAAAAGGAAATCCAAAAGGAACACAAATTAAAGGACCTGTTGCAAGGGAGGTTTTAGAGCGATGGCCAAGCGTGGCAAAAATCGCTTCTTTTGTATATTAAAATGAAAAAAGAATTTTCAAAATCATGGAAAAGCAGTAAACAGCCAAGAAAACAAAGAAAGTACAGAGCAAATGCTCCCCTCCATATTAGAAGGAAATTCGTTGGAATAAACCTTTCAAAAGATTTACGAAAAAAACATAGCATAAGAAATATCGTCGTAAGAGTTGGAGATCTTGTTAAAATTATGAGAGGAAAATTCAAATTAAAACAGGGAAAAATAACAAAAGTTTATACAAAAACATCAAAAGTCGAAATTGAAAATATCCAGGTAAAAAAAATGGATGGATCAAAATCAAATGTTAAAATGCAGCCTTCAAATTTGCAAATTATAGAATTAAATTTACAGGATAGTAAACGATTAAAAAATTTTGTTAAAGAAATAAAAACAGATAAAGAATCTTCAAAGAAAATTGAAGAAAAAGATGAAAAAATAAAAACAACTAAAAAGGTAGTTTCAAAAGAAACAAATAAGGAGAATAAAAAATAAAATGGCACAGCACTTAAAAAGACAAAACGTACCTAATAAATGGCCTATTTCAAGAAAAGGAACAACATTTGTAGCAAATGCAAATTTTAATCCTTCAATGGGTATGCCAATTTTAATTTTATTAAGAGATTTATTAAAGGTAGCACAAAATAGAAAAGAAGTAAAAAGTGCAATTCATGACAAAAATATTTTATTAAATAATAAATTAGTTATCGATGATAAGCATACTGCAATACTCTTTGATGTTATTACACTTATACCTACTAAGGCAAATTATCGAGTTGAATTAACTGAAAAAGGTAAATTTACATTGAATGAAATTGAACATTCAAAGGCAGATAAAAAAGTTGCAAAAATTATTAATAGAAAAACATTAAACGGAAAAAAAACTCAGTTAAATTTACTTGACGGAACTAATTTTTTATCTGATATTGAATGCAAAATAAATGATTCAGTTTTAATTGATTTTAAAACAAGAAAAATTAGTAAAGTTTTACCCTTAAAAGAAGGAGCAAATATTTTAGTTTTCGAAGGTAAACATGCAGGTAAAACCGGAAAAATTAATAAATTTGTACCGGAATTAAAAATGGCTGAAATAATCACAAACAATGGAAAGATGAACGTTTTAATTAAACAATTAATAGTAATGGAATAAAATGAATAAAAAAATATCTGAAACAACAAAAAAAATGAAGACAGAAAAAGGATCTGAAAATGTAATGAGAAACATAAAGATTGAAAAAGTAGTGCTAAGTATCGGCGGTATTGGAGATTATTTAGCAAAAGGTGTAAAACTTTTAAAATTTTTAACAGGAAGAAAACCGGCTAGTACAAGGACCAGAAAAAGAATTCCGAATTATGGAATTAGACCCGGTTTAGAAGTCGGAGCTGTTGTGACTATTAGAAAGAATCCTGAAGAAACTTTAAAAAGGATGTTAGTTGCAATTGATAATACTTTAAGAAAAAAACAAATCAGTCAAAATAACTTTTCATTTGGAGTTAAAGAATATCTTGAAATTCCCGGTATTGAATACCAAAGAGATATTGGGATTATGGGTTTTGATATGACTGTGGTTTTTAAAAGAGCCGGAAGAAGAGTTCAATTAAGAAAAATAAAACAAGGTAAAGTTTCAATAAGACAAGTTATCACAAAAGAAGAAATAATTAAATATATGGAAGAAAATTTCCAAACAAAATTTATATAAAATGACAGCATCAGATTGGCAAAAAATCTTTAAGCAATTAGACGCAAAACCGGTTGTTAAAGAAAAATATTTGAAACATAATAAACCAAAAACCAGAAAATTTGGAATTACTGTTAAAAAATGTGAAAATTGCGGAAGATTTGGTGCTCATATAAAATCATATAATTTAAATTTATGCCGACACTGTTTCAGAGAATTAGCAGTTGAAATCGGCTTCAAAAAATATAGTTAAAATGTCACACGATGTAGTAGCAGATGCACTGAATATGATTAAGAACGCTAAAAATGCGAGGAAAGAAATCATAAACGTAAATAGAATTTCAAATGTCTTAATTGAAGTTTTAAAAATAATGAAACAGGAAGGAGCAATTAAAAGATACAAAATTGATCCTAAAGAAAAATCTTTAGTAATCACTATAGGTGTATTGTCTGAATGTAAAGCAATCAAACCTCGATTTAGTGTGGATAAAACACAAATTGAAAAATATCGAAGAAGATACTTGCCTTCAAGAAATTTAGGTACAATGATTATTTCTACAAATAAAGGATTAATGACTCATAAAGAAGCTCAGCAAGAAAATATCGGAGGATGCTTAATTGCATTTTTTTACTAAAATGAAGAAATTTTTATATCAGGAAATTAAAATACCTGAAGGAGTGCAAATAACAATTGAAGGAAATTTATTTTCAATTAAAGGTCCTGAAGGAGAAAATAAACGGGAATTTAAAATTGGTAAATTGAACATTGAAAATAAAGGCGATATATTAAAAATCGGGAATGATAAATCAACTAAATCCGAAAAAAAATTAATGAATTCGATTAGAGCACACGTAAAAAATATGATTAAAGGTGTGCAGGAAAAATTTGAATATAAATTAAAAATTTGTTCAAGTCACTTTCCTATGACTGTAAAAATTGAAGGTAATCAAGCACTAATTAAGAATTTTCTTGGAGAAAAAGTGGATAGGCATTCAGTAATCCTTCCGGGTGTTAATGTTAAAGTTGAAAAGGAAATTATAACAATAACTTCTGTTGAAAAAGAATTAGCTGGTCAGACTGCAGCAAACTTTGAAACTGCAACAAAAATCAGAAATAGAGATAGAAGAATCTTCCAGGATGGAATTTATATTATAAATAAAGCCGGAAAAGAAATGTAAAATGGTAAAGAAATTTTTAAGACGAACAGGGAATAAGCTTGTTAAACTTGGTAAAGGAAGACCAAAAAAACAAGTTTGGAGAAGCCCTAAAGGTAGAGATAACAAGATGCGTGAAAAACGAAAAGGATATGCTGCAGTAGTCAGCATTGGATATGGAACTAAAAAACAGGAAAGAGGAAAAATTAAAGGAAAAAATCCTGTACTTGTAAGTAATATGAATGATTTAATAGTCTTAAAAAAAGATGATTTAATCATTATCAAAAATGTCGGAAAAAAGAAAAGAATGGAAATTGAAAAAATAGCAAAAGAAAAAGGAATCTTAATTGAAAATAAAAAAAAGTCAGAAAAAATAAAATCGGAGAATAAAAATGAACTTAAGTAAAAAAACATCTTTAGCAATAAAAACATTAAAAGTTGGAAAAGACAGAATTGTATTTTTGCCATCAAGATTAAATGAAATCAAAGAAGCAATTACCAAACAGGATATAAGAGATTTAGTTTTAGATAAAGCTATTTTAGTTAAAGATGTTAAAGGAAGGAAAAAAATTGAAAAAAGAAAAAGAAGAAGAAGCACAGGTAAAATCAAGAAAAAAGTTAATGTACGGAAAAAAAATTATGTTATCATGGTAAGAAAACAGCGAGGATATGTTGCAGAGTTAAAAAAACAAGGCAAATTATCTCTCGAAGAAGTTAAAGACATTAGAAGCAAAATAAGAAACAAAACATTTAGAAGCAAAGCAAATTTAAAAGATTATATCGGAGGATTAAAAAAATGAAAACACTCAAGAGAAGAAGACTGGAATTCAAAACAGATTATAATAAAAGAATAAAATTATTAAAAAGTCAAAGACCAAGAATAGTTTTTAGAAGAACTAATAAATATGTTATTGTCCAATATGTTACAAGTTATGAAGCTCAGGATAAAGTTGAATTAGGATTAAACTCAAAAATTTTATTAAAATATGGATGGCCTGAATCTGCTAAAGGAAGTTTAAAATCTATTAGTGCCTGCTATCTTACTGGTTTATTAATTGGTAAATTAATTATCTCTAAAAAATTAACTGCACCAATTGTTGATCTTGGAATGTTAAGAACAAATCATAAAGGAAAAGTTTATGCTTTTTTGAAAGGTTTAATTGACGCTGGTTTAGAGATTAATTGCAAAGAAGAAGCTTTCCCTGAAAGTACAAGAATTTCCGGAGAAAATTTGAAAAATGATATTGAATTTAAAAAAATTAAATCGAAAATTGAAAGTATAAAATGAAAAATGAAATAGACGAATATGCTGAAAAACCCGAAGAAGTTTTGGATGAATTAGATTTATTAGAATTAGAAGAAATGGAAAAAGAATCAGAAGAAATAGACCTGAAAAAAACGATCAAAGCTCACGGGACTGCTTCTGAAGAAGTAGATGAAAATATTACTGAAAAGATGATAAAAAAAGCAACATCTGACAAAGAAGTTATGGATGAAGCTGATAGAATAAAAGCAATAGAAAAAGCTGAAGAAAAAGATAAAGAAGTTGCAAGAGGAGCTCCCCGAAGAAGAAGTTTCGAACCAACAAGAGAAGAAATTATTTCTGCTTGGAATCCTAAAACAAAATTAGGAAAAAGTGTAAAAAACGGAGAAATAAAAAATATCGATGAAATCTTAAATCAAAATAAAAAAATTCTTGAAGAACAAATTGTTGACGCTTTAATAAATGTTAAATCAGATTTAATCTCAATCGGTCAATCAAAAGGTAAATTTGGCGGAGGAAAAAGAAGAGCATGGAGACAAACTCAAAGAAAAACTAAAGAAGGAAATGTTCCGACTTTTTCAACAATGGCTGTCGTCGGTGATAGTAATGGCCACATCGGTGTTGGTGTTGGAAAAGCAAAAGAAACATTGCCTGCAAGAGATAAGGCAATAAGAAAAGCAAAATTAGATTTAATCAAGGTAAAAAGGGCTTGTGCAGCTTTTAATTGTGATTGTTCTGATTTGCATAGTATCCCATTTAAAGTAACAGGAAAAGCTGGAAGTGTAACTGTAACATTAATTCCGGCACCACAAGGAACTGGTCTTGTTGTAGCAGGAGAATTAAAAAAAGTGTTAATACTTGCAGGAATTAAAGATGTTTATAGTAAAACTTTAGGAAGTCAAAGAACATCTTTTAATTTAGTAAAAGCATGTATTGAAGCTTTAAAGAAAACTAATTTGGAGGATAACAGAAAATGATAGTAATAATAAGAATAAAAGGACAAGTAGGGTTGAACAAAGATATCAATGAAACTTTTTTCAGGCTAAGACTTAGAAGGAAGTATGCATGCATTGTAATTGACAAGCCTACACCTGAACAATTAGGAATGTTAAAAAAAGTTGAAAATTTTGTAGCATTTGGAGAACTTGACAAAGATACTTATAAGGAATTAGTTGATAAAAGAGGAAGAAAAGATAAAGAAGGCAATTTAAAACCTTTCTTTAGATTACATCCGCCGATAAAAGGCATTGAATCAAAAAAACATTTTGGAGTAAATAAAGGAGTTTTAGGAAATAATAAAGATAAAATAAATGAATTAGTCAGGAGAATGTTATAATGACAATCAGAATACATAAAAGAACAAAATCATCAAGATTCCACGGAAGAGGAAGAGGTACATGTGGAACTGGAAATAGAAAGAATAAAAGAAACAAGGGTGGTAAAGGTATGGCTGGTACAGGTAAACGAGCAGATCACAAAAAGACTTTAATAAATAATTTATATGGTAATGACTATTTTGGAAAACAAGGTGTAACAAGCAGAGGAACAAAGAGAGATATTCGACAAAGAATTAATCTGGATACAATAGAACTTAATTTAGACAAATATGGTAAAAAAACTACTAAAGGTTATGAAATTAAATTAGAAAAATACAAAATATTAGGTAACGGAAAAGTAAAAAATAAACTTTTTATTACCTGCTTTGAAGCATCAAAATCTGCAATAGAAAAAGTAACAACTGCCGGAGGAGAAATTATTGTAAAAGAAATAAAACCAATTAATACTCCATTAGTTGAACACCCTAAGAAAAAGAAAGCATAATTAATTTTCTCTAATTAAACATAATAATTTTTTTAAAGTAAAAAAATATAATAATCTATGGAAGAATATCAAAAAAAATTTGCAAAATTTTTAGCAAATTCAGGAGCATTGTTTTTTGCAGATAATTTAACACTAAAAGATGGTCGCCCAACTCCTTATTTCGTTAATATCGGCAATGTTGCACAAAAAACAAGTTTAAGAAAAGAATTAGCACAGGCTTATGCTAGTATGATTGAACGAAATATAAACGAAGGAATGCTAATCGACATTGTATTTGGTCCGTCATATAAAGCAAGTTTAATTGCTGGAGATGCAACCATGGTTTTGTTGGATAAATATAATCTTGATTTAGGATGCTGTTATGATAGAAAAGAATTGAAAATTCATGGTGAAGGATCAACAAAAGCAAGTTTATTTGTTGGAGCCAAATTTTTTGATGGTTGCAATATTTATATGGTGGATGATGTTGGAACATCAATGCAAACAAAAAAGGATGGACTTGATAAAATAGCAAGTGAATCCAAAATTCTTGGAATAAATTCGAATGTGGTCGGTATTGGTATTGCAGTTGATAGAGAACAAGTTGGTCCAGTTTATGATCAAGGAAAAATTGTTTTAAATGCTCATGGTGAAGATGCAATAGGAAATTTTGTAAAAGATACAAGAATACCCGTAAACTCAATTGTTGGTATTAAAAATACAATTGATTATTTATTTAAGCAAAATCACCCTTTAATAATAAATGGGCAAAAAAGAATTATGGATAAAACAACTTATGGCAATTTTTTAACCTATATGAAAACTTATGGTGCCAACAGATGAATCTAAATCTTACCGATATACAAAATAAATAATAATAGTTCTTTTGAACAAGATTTATATATAAATTTTAATTCTTCTTTTGATGAAGAAAAGAGGACAATTAACCATTTTTATTATCATTGGGATTGTATTCTTAGCAATTATTACTTTATTTTTTATTTTAAATAAAGATTTGATTCCCCTAACAAATGATGCTGATATAAATAACGTCTTTCTTTTTCAGGAAAATTGCATGAATCAAATTGATGTTCAAACTATTTTTAAAATTAGCATGCAAGGAGGATATTATGACATTCCAAAACAATCAATACTTTATGGGATTCCTTATTATGGTCTTAATGGAAAGAATATAATGCCAACAAAAGAAGAAATTGAAAAAGAAATCTCAAAAGCAGTAAATAATCAGTTAGTTTCATGCACAAATAATTTTACTCAATTTAATAATTTAAAAATTACTTCACAGGAAATAATTACAAAAGTTGAAATTAATGATGAAGAAATTTTATTGGAAATAACTTATCCAATAAGTATAACCAAAGAAGAAAGTACAACTATTCTTTCAAAACCAAAAAAAGTAGAAGTTCCTGTAAGGTTTGGAATATTATATGACACAGCAACAGATATAGTTAATAATAATCTAAATAAAGAAATTTGTATAACCTGTATCCTCGATGAAGTTCAATCAAAAAATATTGCCGTAGATGTTATTGATTATAATAACGACACTATCATTTTTGTGTTGACTGATGAACAAAGCGAAATAACTGAAAATAATATTGAATTAACTTTCGCAATAAAACAATAAAACAATAAAACAATGAAACAGGAAATATTTATCTTAATTTTAGCAGGATTTTTCATATTTGTAAATCTTTATTTCATAGCATCCATTGAAGGTTCTTCATTTATTCAAAATAATCTTGAAGATGGAACAGTAGAAATAACAAATTTTCAAAAAAGTTTTAGTATAACCGGTTCAAATATTGGGCTTGGTGAAAATAATCAGATTAATATCTTAGATTCAGAAGGAGAATTAATCATAAAAAATTCAGAAGGAGTTGTAATGACTGAATTAAGCGGATTAAAAACTTCAGAAGATGTAGGAAATCCTTCAGGATATATCCGTTTAGATGAAAGCGGAAATGTAATAAATTTTGATGGAGTTGCAAATAAAAATACTGCTGTAAAAATTAATAAGAATCAATATTCAATGACAAAAGATACACGTTTAACATTAAAAAACGATACAGCAACAATTAAACCTGCAAAAGCTGGGGATGCTTTCTCTTTTGTGCGTCCATCAAAAAATGAAAAGGGCGAAGATGATATTGCATTAACCTCAATAGAATTAGGAGAAAATTCATTAGAAATAAAAGAATATGAAAAAGAAGCAATTTTTTCTTCAGAATCAAGTTTTAAAATTAATTCCCTCAAAATTGATAAAATTGGAAGAGGCAATCCCTCTATTTCTATTGATTCACAAGGCAAATTTTCCAGTTATGAAAATGCAAAAATTAATTTTAATAATGGTCTTTCTTCATCAAGCATAAAAAAAGTTGATATTTATTATAATCGTCCATGTAATCTTCAGGGAAGTTATCTTTGCGTTGAAGATAAAAGTTTAACTTTCGGTTCGCAAAATGCACAAAATTATCAGGTAATTGAATTTGAATCAGGAAATCCATTTTTCAATATGGCTAAATCAAGTGATAAATTAAAAATTACTTCTGAAGGATTGTCTGAAATTGAAATAATAAAAGATCAAATTTCAGTTATTGGTTCAACAGAAATAACTAACGGAAATAATTTATTAAAAATTGATTCTAAAGGCAATATAAAATCTGAAAGATTAAATTCAGATTTTACAGAAGCACCAATAGAAATTTTTACCAAGAATAAAGATGGTTCTTCTATTACCGGAAAATTAGGAGATAATAAAATTATCTTTGACGAAGAAGGAAATATGGAAGTTGTAACTTTATCAGCTCCGCAAAAAATAATTGAATCAAAAAAATCTTATTTAATAAAAAGAAGTGCTGAATTATATAGTCCTCAAAAATCTTTAGAATTTTCAAAAAAAGAATTAGCACTTGATACACCCTCTTCTTCATATATCTCATATTCAGATTTATCTGCAGAGGAAGAAATTGCAGGGATAAGAATAGTTTATCTTAATGAAAAAGGAAGTTTAGATGCTGCTGCTCGTTCTAAAACATCTGTTGCCGGAAGCAGTTTAATGAATGCAAAATTTTTCGTTGTTTGTGAAGGTTTGGGTATTGACCCAAACCTCTCGTTTGACGAAATGGCAAAACTTTTAAAAGAAAAATCTTCAGATCCAAATTCAAATTTTTACGTAACATTTGGTACAAGAGACAAAACAGGAGAACCTACAGGTAAGAAATATGGTTTTGGAAGTCAAGAGGTTTTAAATCAAATGAAGTAAAATGAATTCTTGAACTAAAAACCTTTAAAAATCTCTTTTGTTAATAATCTACTATGGATTTAAAAAAAATATTCAGTTTTATTCCAGAAGTAAAAAGACCAAGTGAAAAGAATTTAAGTTTTAATGTTAAACTTAAATGGACATTAATAATCTTATGTTCATTTTTCGTTTTAGCAAATATTCCATTATTTGGTTTATCTGCAAACGCATTATCGAGGTTTGAATATTTAGCTATATTATTAGGTACTGATTTTGGAAGTATTATTTCATTAGGTATTGGTCCGATTGTAATGGCGTCAATTATTTTGCAGTTATTAACCGGAGCAGGTATAATTAGCATCAATACTTCAACTGTCGAAGGAAAAAAATTCTTTCAGGGAGTTCAAAAATTATTAGTATTTTTCTTTATTATTTTCGAAGCATTAGTTTATGTATTAATGCAAGGTTTGCAGGCAATGCCAGGTTATACAAGTATCGTTATCTTCCAATTAATTTTAGGTGGACTATTAATATTTTATATGGACGATGTAACCTCTAAATGGGGCTTTGGTTCCGGTGTAAGTTTATTTATTGCAGCAGGTGTTTCATGGAGATTATTTACAAGTGCATTTCAAGTAATAAATCAGCAAGGTAAAAATTGTTTGCTTGATTTTTCAAATACTGCCTGTTCAGGTAAAGTTTTTGTATTAATTCAATCAATAATAAATAGGTATCCAATAGAATTTGTTTCAGCTTTAGCAGCAATTTTAGCAACATTAGTTATCTTCTTACTTGTTGTATGGGCTCAATCATTAAAAGTTGAAATTCCATTATCTTTTGGTAAAGTTAGAGGATATGGTGTTAAATGGCCTTTATCATTTTTTTACGCTTCAGTAATCCCGGTTATTTTAACCGCAGCGTTAATTGCAAACCTGCAATTATTTGGAGGTTTATTGGAAAATGCCTCAACACCTTGTTTATCTCTTGATGGTGAAGGTTGCACAAGCATGGCTAAATTTGCATCATATTTTGGATTTTTAGGACATTTTGTTGATGGTCAGGCAATTTCAGGTTTAGCATTTTGGATGGGTTCAACTAATATCTTAGAATTATTTATTCGTGGAGGTCTTTTACCAAAATACTTCTTTCAGGCATTTACTCATATTTTAGTTTTCATGTTCTTCTCAACAATCTTTGCAGTATTTTGGGTAAAAACTGCCGGGATGGATGCAAAAGCACAAGCACAAAAAATTGCTGCATCAGGATTACAAGTTGCAGGATTTAGACAAGATATCAGAATTTTAGAAAGTATCCTTGATAGATATATCATGCCTTTGACAATTATGGGTGGTATGGCTATTGGTTTACTCGCTTCAATTACTGATTTGTTGGGAGCATTAGTTTCAGGAACAGCAATATTATTGGTAATTATGATTATGTTCCAGATGTATCAGAATATTGCAAAACAACATGCAACAGATATGAATCCAGCAATGGCGAAATTTATTGGAAATTAAATTTCGGCTCTACTAAATCTGACGGTTTATTTGATATAATTAAAGATTTACTCGATGGCAAAATTTATCGGGAATTAATCTTTTTTCAAGAAACTTTAAAAACTAAAATTCTTTTTATATAATATGTTAATAGAAGAGTGGATGATTGCTTATCCGAAAGTTAGTATTCTCATTATATCTTTTTTAGTTACTTTAGTTATGACATTGGTCACAAAAAAATTTACTGACCAAAATCGTATGAAAGAATTAAAAAAAATTCAAAAAGCTTGTCAGATAAAAATAAAAGATGCAAAAGGCGATATGCAAAAACAAGCAAAAATTAATCAGGAAGTTATGGCTTGCACAATGGAATTAATGAAACATTCATTTAAACCAATGTTAATTACTATGATTCCAATTATTTTACTATTCTCATGGGTGAGTGGAGTTTACACAGCTGTCCTTAAAGGATGGTTTTGGTGGTATTTTGGTGGAGCAATTGTTTCTAGTATTGCTTTAAGAAAAGTTTTAGATGTTGCTTAAAGGTTTTTTAATATTCATTCCCCCCGTTCAATAGTTAATCTTAAAAACCTTATATCTCTCGAATAATCATGGAACAAGATCAACAAGAATTAATGTTTAGATTTCAAATGTTTGAACAACAAGTACAACAATTAGGACAGCAATTAGACGCAGTTGAAAGAGGAATAATTGAAATGACCTCGTTAAATATTGGTTTAAATGAATTAGTCGGCGGAAAAAATAAAGAAATAATGGCACCGGTTGGACGAGGAATATTTGCACAAGCTAAATTATTATCTGACGAATTATTAGTAGATATTGGCGAAGGAAAATTAGTAAAAAAAAGTATCCCAGATACGCAAAAACTAATCGAAGAACAAGTTAAAAAATTAGGACAAGCAAAAATTGAACTAAACAACGCAATGGAACAAATTAACGAAGAACTAACAAAAACAATGATTGAAGCACAAAAGAAACAGAAATCTAAGGAATAATTTTTTCTAATCTTATCTCATTTGCCTTAAGAACACCTTTTTCTCGCAATTCTTTTAATCTTTTATCATCAATAATTTGAAAACCTATCTTTTGATGAGCATAAATCGAAGAAATATTCTCTTTCTTTATTGTAGCATAAACTCTTTTCAAATTATATTTTTTTATCAGTAGATTTTCTGCAATTTCAACAATACCCTTCCCTTGAAATTCTGGAGAAATAATAATCTGAACAAAACCTGAATCTTCTTGCCTTTTTAGGGGAATATATCCCACAACTCCTGCCTTCTGATTATTATATAAAATAGTATGATAAATTCCATCTTCAGTAAATAAAATCTCTTTATGTTCTTTAAGTGAATCAAAATAATTCTTATCAAATTCACATAATTTTATTCTCATGATAATTCTACTCCTTCATCATCTTCTTCACAAAATTATCATAATTCAAAAGACCTAATTCACTAACAATACCCGTAATATATTTCTTATCCACAAATTCAAAAGCAGGATTTTGAATCTTAACTTTCTTAGGAGCATTGTCCCAAATTTCATTTAAATTTCTTTGTTCAATCTTAATTGCCTTAGTTGTAAATTTCCATGAATCCGCAATAATATAAACCGGTATTTTTTGATTCTTAGCAATTTGAGCAATAAGACCGCTTCCAATTTTATTAATAATACCATCTTTTAATAATGCATCAGCACCAAGGAAAATTTTCGTAACACTTTTTGTCCCTTGTTTTTTTGATAGAGCAATACTCAAAGCAGAATCAATAAACATCGTAACTTTAATTTTAGCATCTGACAATTCCTGTGCAGTTTTTCTGCCCTGAAATAAAGGTCTGGTTTCAGTATTATAAACTTCAAATTTTTTACTATTATTTTTTGCATAAATTAAAGAATAAGATACATTCGTAGAATGACAGTGAGTATAAATAATCTCATTATTTTTAATTAATCTAAAAACAATTTTATTAATTTTTTCTTGTGCAGAATCAAAATGCTTCAAAATCTCTTCATAACTTTGTGTTTCAGTTCTATTTAAAACATTAACAAGCATCGGTTCAGTAGGTCTTAAAGACATCAATTTTTTCTTTGCCTTTTTTGTAGGAATTAAATAATAAGCATAAAGTGCCTTTTTAGCAATATTTCTTGCACCCTGAATTTTAATCTTCTTAATATCTCTGGCAATTTTATAAAATTCAAGTCTTTTTTTAATAAACCCCTTTTCCATTTTTTTTAAACCCTTTTTAATTGAAATATAAAAGAATCTAAGTTATAAAAAACTATTTATTTAGAATTTACTTTTGGGGTTGCAATTTCTCGCTACCCCAAAAGACTAAAAATTAAATTGTTCGATAAATGATCTCTCTTGTTAAAGCACCAATGCTTCTGCCCAATTCTTGGGCCTGCTTCTCAAGAGACATCTTTCTTACCTGAGCATAGTGTATCTCAGTTTGAAGTTGCTTAATGATATCCATTTTACTTAATAAGTAAAAATATCTGATGTTTATATAACTCTATTTTAACTATTAAATGTTAAAACGTATATACTCTGTAATAAAAGTAACAACTCCGTATTAACTTAAAAGAGAAAAATGTAAGCAATTCTTATTTAAATGTTATCTAATTCCCCTTTGTCCCAAGTAAAAACCTTATAAATCCTAATGATTTTAATAAAACTATGGAGGTGACAAGTAAAACTGCAGAAGACCTTGAAGACGCAACATTAAAAGAGAATTTAAAGACCCTGGAAGCAGTTTTTTTTGTATCCGGTAGATTTCTTTCAATGGCAGAATTAATCTCATTCACAGACCTAAATCCCTTAATTCTCAAAGAATTAATAGAAAAACTTCAGGAAAAATATGAAAAACAAGAGTCATCTCTGGAAATAATCGAAAAAAATAAACTCTGGAAAATGGACGTAAGACAAGAATATTCCTGTATAATAAACAAACTTGCAACAGGTTCAGCAGAATTTACCAAATCAGAACAAGAAACTCTGGCAATAATTGCATATAAACAACCAATGAAGCAATCAGTCATAACAAAAATAAGAGGAAATAAATCTTATGACCATATAAAGAAATTTACAGACTTAGGTTTAATAAAAAAGACCAAAGAAGGACACACCCATATTCTAAGTTTAAGCGACGATTTTTATGATTATTTCAATATTTCTGAATCCGATAATCCTTTAAAGACCCAAGAACAAGTAAATTAATTATGGAAACGCTAACAATAATTTATTTGTTTTATACATTCATAACTTTATACTTTTTATTCTTGTTTAGTCTAACTTTTATGCAAAATCGTAAGGAAATAAGTAGTTATCCAAAACCCAAAAAAATTTATTCTTTAAGTATAATAATTCCATGTTTTAATGCAGAAAAAGATATAGGAAATACCATCACTAATTTATTAAAATCCGATTATAAAGGCCTAAAGAAAATAATAGTTGTTGACGATTGTTCAACAGATAATTCTTATAAAATTATGAAAGAATACGCAAAAAAATATCCATTAGTCATGGCTGTTCAAACCCCAAAAAATACTGGTAATGCAGCAGGAGCAAAAAATTATGGAGCAAAGTTTGCAAAAACAGAATTAATCGGTTTTACCGATGATGATTCAATCCCTCAACCGGATGCAATCTCAAAAATGGTCGGGTTTTTCAATGATCCAAAAGTCGGAGCAGTAACATCAAGAGTTTTAGTTTATAATCGTGAAAAATTCATCTCAAAACTTCAGGCAATAGAATATAAATTAATTGCATTCACGCGTAAAATGTTAGGTTTTTTGGATGCAATTTACGTCACAAACGGTCCATTAAGCATTTACACAAAAAAAGCTTTTGACGATGTTAATGGGTTTGATGAAAAAAACTTAACAGAAGATATCGAGATAACTTGGCACTTTGTAAAAAAAGGATACAAAGTGCATATGAGTATACCCGCTAAAGTTTATACACTCGTACCTGATAATTTCAAAGCATGGTATAAACAAAGAATTAGATGGAATGTCGGAGGATTGCAAACCACCAGTAAGTACAAAAAAACTCTATTAAAATGCGGAATGCTCGGTAAATTCATTTTGCCGTTTTTCACAATTTCTTGGGTGTTAGGTCTGTTTGGTTTAAGCATTTTAATTTATAGATTATTTAATAGTATGGCGATGCGATATCTTTCAACAAAATATTCAATCGAAGCCCAAACAGCAATAATAACATTAAATGATTTTAATTTTTCACCAAGCATTTTATTTTTCTTTGGAATAGTAATTTTAATAATGAGTATAACTTATAATGCAATTGCATTAATTTATTCAAAAGAAAAAGATTTCAAACGGCACGGCTTATTTAACATCTTTGCTTACATGTTTTTCTATCTTTTAGCATATCCGTTAATTTTAATAACTTCTCTATATAAATTTTTAAGAGGGTATAATACATGGTAAATAAAATGTTAAAAAATCAAAAAAGAGTTTTTTGGGAAGCACTATTAGTAACATTTGTGGTCTTCATATTCGGAATACTTTTAGGAATTTCTTATGAATCAATAAGGGTCTCAGACATAAATGATTATTATGCACAATCAGAAATTTCACTAATGGATATTTTAGCATTCAATAATCTGGTAGATTTAGAAAATGCACGTTGTAAAGATTTAATAGATTCAAATATTGAATTTGCAGACAGAATTTATGAAGAAGCAATTCTTTTGGAAGATTTAGAGAATTTAGGAAAAGTAACTGACGACTTGGAAATTACTCATAAAAGATATGACCTTTTGCGAACTTTTTTATGGATTAATACAATCAAAGCCCATGAAAAATGCAGTGAGGATTTTTCAACAGTAGTCTACATTTACGATTCAAAAACTGAAGATTTAACAGTAAGAGCGACACAGAAAGTTTGGTCAAAAATTCTATATGAATTAAAAGAAGAAAAAGGAAGCGAAATAATCCTGATTCCAATTGCTAACGACGGAGAAATTGAATCCCTAAACTTTTTGGTTAACCAATATAACATTACAAAATTCCCTGTTGTGATTATAAATAATAAGATTTTCTTGAACGAATTAAGTACTGTAGAAGAGTTAAATAAGTCTCTTGAAGAGTAATTTTAGATTCTTTGTTGATATCATTTGAGTATAGTAATATTAAAAAAGACTTATTAATGAATTATCTTATGGAATGTTCAAATTGCGGTGCTGAAAATAAATTATTATTTAAAACAATTTCTAAAAATGGAATAATTAAAGTTTGTAATCAATGTTTAGGAAAATTAAAATCTCCAATTATTAACGACTCTTCAAGAGTTGATTTTGAAAAGCCTGAAGTGAAATTAACTGTCGGAGAAAGACTTGCACGTCTTGCAGGGGTAAAATTAGAAAAAAGAAGAATTGAACCAATAAAACCTGAACAGAATAATAAATTAAAGAGAGAAGAAGACAAATTAAAAGAAATGATTAATAAAAATTATGTTAAGAAATTTGAAGAACGTCCTGATGATAATATGACTTTAATAGAAAATTTTCATTGGGTGATTATGCGGGCAAGAAGGTCAAAAAAAATAACTCAGGAGCAACTTGCAGAAAGTATATCAGAACCTATTGCAGCTATTGCAATGGCAGAAAATGGAAAGATTGCAACAGGCAACCAAAAATTAATCACAAAAATTGAAAATGCTCTTGGAATTAGGTTAGTAAAAAGTGATGAAATTCAAAAAACTAATAATGAAATTAAAAGACCAGTTGAAGTTCCCAGAGAATTAAGTTTTGATTCCTCATCAGCAAAAACATTAACTATATCTAATCTGCAAGAGATAAAAAAACAAAAAGAAGCAAGAATTTTAAAAGAAAATGAAGAAAAAAATTATTCTGTTTCACCTTCTTTCGTTGAAGGAATAAACAAAGTCGAAAATTATGATTATTTAAATGAAAGTATAGTTTTAGATGAAAAATTAGAAAATAAAGAAACTTCAGCAAAATACTTTGATAGTAAAGGAAAAGAAATAGCCCTTTCAACTCCGAAAAGAATTGAAAGAGAATTAATAAAACCTAAGAAGGATTTAAGTCCTCAGGAAATTAGGGAAATGATTTTTGGAAAAAATAGATAATTTGGTAAATTTTCAAAACCAAAGAATTTATAAATAAATCTTTATGTCTTAAATACATGGAAATAAAAGTTCTAAATGAATCAAAAGAAGAAATTAAATTAGAATTAGAAAGTATTACATTAACTGAAATTCTTAAAGTCTATTTAAATAAAGATTCAGCTGTAACTTTTGTAGCTTGGAAAAGAAATCATCCAACTGAAAAACCAGTTATTGTGGTAAAAACAAAAGGGAAAACTGCAAAAAAAGCAATAAACGATGCAATCGGTGCAATAACAAAAGATCTGGATAAAATACAAGCTGATTTTAAAAAATTAAAATAATTTTTTAAAATCTAAAAAATCTCATTGTGTAAATTCTATTAATGATTTTTCTGACTTTAAAAATAAATCTTTTCAATAATAATCCTTATTAACATATCTCTCTAATTTTTTATATGATTGACAAAATTTCTACCGGAAGTTATGATTTAAACAAATGGCTTTGTGGAGGATATGAACCGGATGTTATTACAATGATTGCAGGTCCCCCAGGTTGCGGAAAAACTAATTTGAGTATATTAACTGCATGCAGTCAGGCAAAAAGAGGAAATAAGGTCATTTTTGTAGATACTGAAGGAGGATTTTCAACTGAAAGAGTAAAACAAATAGTTGGAGAAAGCTATAAAGAAACACTCGAAAACATTTTTCTTTTTGAACCGACAAATTTTAATGAGCAAAAAGAATGTTTCATAAAATTATTAAATAAAATCAAAACAGGACATGTTAGTTTAATAGTCATAGACGGAATGGCAATGCTTTATCGTCTGGAACTTGGTGATGCCGCAAAATCAAAAGATAATGATAAAATCAAGCAAGTTAATCGTGAAGTTGCAAAACAAATGAGAATTCTGGCTGAAATTGCAAGAAAACAAAAAATTCCGGTTATATTAACAAACCAAGTTTATTGCGGATATCAATCAGAAGAAGATTGGAAAAATGGTGTGGAGCGAGAAACAAATATCGTCGGAGGAGATTTATTTAAATATTGGAGTAAATGTATAATTGAATTAAAACAACAAGGATATAAGCGAAAAGCAATTTTACTAAAGCATCGAAGTTTACCTTTAAAAGAAATGAGTTTTGGGATAAATGATGCAGGGATTTTTAAGAAAGGCTGGATATAAAAGGAACTCCTTGGTTCCCTCAGAGAATTTTGTTTAAATTCTCTGGGACTATCAAAAGACGATACTTTTGAAGTTTTTGAACCTCCTCGAAGTCTGGGAGGGTGGCATCTTTACTCAAGCCCACACTTGCAACTTTTAAAATTTGCTTTCAGAATTTAATGCAAGTGTAAACTTTCGGAGCCTTCGTGGATACCACATAGAATCTAAAAATTGAATAATTATTTTAAAATTTCAGAATATCTTAATTCACACCATAAAAACTTATAAACCCTATCTTATTTTTTAACATAATAAAAAGATGGAAGACCAACAATTTAAACGGCATATTGCATTTAAATATCGTATCGGAGATTTGCTAGTTGGTAAGCCGGTAATGGAAGCAGAAAGATTTAAACATCTGGAAATTGGAAGTAAAAACGTTGTAAGAGTTAATATTTTAGGAAATATTGTTGATAAATATGACAATGACGGAGAAAAACAATATTCTTTTTTTACGCTTGATGATGGTTCAGGACAATTAAAATTAAAGTGTTTTGGAGATGATTCTTTTAAATTTAAGCACGTCAATCAAGGCCAAACTGTCCTTGTAATCGGTGTTTTAAGGTACTGGAATAATGAAACTTATCTTACCCCTGAAATTATCAAAGAACAAGACTCAAAGTATTTATTAATAAGAAAATTAGAACTCGAAAAGAAAAGAAACAAAAATGTTGATCCTCTGGGAAAAAGTGAAATTGTTGCTGTAAAAGATAAAATTTTAGGAGCAATAAAAAATGCTGAAGAAGATGGCGGAATAGAAATTGAACAAATAAAAAATAATTTAACAGATATATCAACACAAATAATTGATCAGGAAATTGAAAAATTCATTTCAGAAGGAATTGTATTTGAACCAAGACCTGGAAAAGTAAGATATCTTGGATAAATCTAAATATTTATAAGTATTCTTTAAAATAAAAATTTATGTTAATTGGAATTGATATCGATGATGTATTATTGCATTTTACACCTGCATTAATTGAATATCATAATCACACTTACAAAACTTCTTTAACTTATGATCAATTTAAATCCCCCAATTTTTGGGAAGTTTGGGGTGGAACAAAAGAAGAGTCAAGAAAAAAAGTAGATGATTTTTTTAAAACAACCTATTTTCGAAAGATGCAACCCATCGTTGGGGCAAAAGAAGCTCTTTTCGAATTAAGTAAAAAGCATGACTTAGTTAATATTACCGCAAGACCCAATTATCTTGAAACAGAAACAAGAGAAGCAATAAACAAATATTTTCCAAATTCTATTCAAAAAATTTATTTAAGAGATTGTTATGGTTTTCGTAAATATTCTAAGAGAGATGTATGTGATTCTATTGGAGTAGATTTAATGATTGAAGATTCTTCCTATTACGCCTTAGAATGTTTAAGTCCAAATAGAGGCATTGCTTTATTGAATCGTCCATGGAATATTGAAGTAGATTTACCAAAAGAAATAGAAAGAGTTAATACTTGGGATGAAGTTTTAAAAATAATCAAATAAATTTTTTTAAAAGATTTGTGTGTGAAGACACACTTTAAAATTTTATTATTTTTTATTAACTTAAATTTTTTTAAAAGATTTGTGTAAGAAGGTACACTTTAAAATTTTATTATTTTTTATTAACTTAAATTTTTTTAATAAATTTGTGTAAGAAGGTACACTTTAAAATTTTATTATTTTTTATTAACTTAAATTTTTTTAATA